>Ga0181604_10000016_pt1 | contig 143050 bp, 134 predicted proteins | sample 041ome_12_FD_148663 | JGI IMG/M metagenome (GOLD analysis project Ga0181604, IMG submission 148663) | Coastal salt marsh microbial communities from the Groves Creek Marsh, Skidaway Island, Georgia - 041410US metaG (spades assembly) | ecosystem: Environmental > Aquatic > Marine > Intertidal...
ACACATCAAGCAAACCCCCTTGCGCACCCCCTGGTTTGTATGCAATATGAGGAATCTTATGCTTAATTGCTGTTTTGGATCCATTATCGAGGTTATATCTAAACAAGCCTCCCCCTTTTTCAGTCACGATCAATTCATTTTCTTTGATAAAACTGACAGCCCAGGGATGTTCAAGGGTCACGTTAAGTTGTTCAAGTCTAAATTGGGTAGAGGTGTCTTTATATTTTTTATAGTTACTTATTTTCAGCTCTTCACATGAAGCTAAATAAGGAAAAAGGAGTATAAAAAAAAATAAAGTATTTTTATTGAACATAAATGGAAAGAAATTTATCACAAAATAGATGGCGGAAGAGGTGAGATTCGAACTCACGGTGGGCGCGAACCCACGTCGGTTTTCAAGACCGGTGCATTAAACCGCTCTGCCACTCTTCCGTCGAGCAAATTTTATCATAGGTTTTCCTACAACCAAACTACTCTTTAAAGATTTCTTCATGAAAGCCGAAATATCGATAATCTTCAATTTTCATGGGATACAAAATGCCGTCTAAATGATCGCACTCATGCTGAACCACCCGCGCATGAAAATCTTCAACAGTTCTACTTATAGTGACTCCATGCTGATCTAAACCCTGGTAGTGAATTTTTTTAAACCGAGGGACTACCCCTCTTAAACCTGGAACTGAGAGACATCCCTCCCAACCGTTTTCAAGCTCATCAGAAAGTGGCTTAATCTCGGGATTAATTAAAACTGTAAATGGAACCGCTTCGGCATCCGGATATCGATCATTTTTATCAAACCCAAAGATCACTAATCGCTTGAATACCCCAATCTGGGGAGCAGCCAATCCGGCACCGTCATTCGCTTTCATGGTTTCAATCATGTCATCGATGAGTGAAAAAAGCTCTGCATCATTAAAGTCAGTGATTGGCTCACTGACCTTGAGAAGGTCAGGATTACCCATTTTTAAAATGTCCCTAATAGCCATCAGCTTTTACTAACTGTTGCAAAATTGTGATTGTATTTTTAATCGTTTGCTTGGAGCTTTGATTGAGCATGGCCGATGAAATTCCCTTAGAACTCTCCCCTCTGCCGGCTGCATGATTCGCCACAGGGCATATGGCAACGTAACTTAATTCCAGTTCTCTTGCCAAGCACGCCTCTGGCATGCCGGTCATCCCCACCACGCTAGCCCCGTCTTTTTCATAACGATCAATTTCAGCTGCCGTTTCTAACCTTGGTCCTTGAGTTGCCGCATACACTCCTAAAGGAGATACCCTTAAATTTAATTGGGTAATGGTTTTAATAATCAGCTCACGTAAACTCATGTCATAGGGGTGAGTAAAGTCGATATGTTTGACTGGATTTTCTTTGCCGTCAAAAAAGGTATTGTTGCGGCCATGCGTGTAATCCAATATTTGGTGGGGCACCACAAAATCGCCAACTTTTATGTTATTTGGAATTGAGCCCACAGAGGCGATTGAAATAATAGACTTCGCACCAACCTCATTCAGCGCCCAGATGTTCGCACGGTAATTAATATTATGAGGTGCTATGGAATGATTTGATCCGTGTCTCGCCAAAAAAATCACCTCTTTACCACCAAGCATCCCAAAGATCATTGGTTCTGAAGGTTGTCCATATGGGGTCCTGACAATCTCACGCCGAATAATTTCTAACCCCTCAATCTGGCATAAGCCAGAGCCTCCAATAATTGCTAGCAAAATAAATTAACCTTATATAATAAAAAAGATGACGAAAATAAATTATACAAGCCTTCAAGAAAATCTAATAATTAATCAGCACTACGAGAATTTCCCGATCGCTCGATTTCTTTCAAGAGAATTAAGGCATGCGGTAGCTACTGTCTATGCTTTCGCTCGCATTGGAGATGATCTTGCGGATGAAGGCTCATCCTCGAAAACACATAGACAAGCCTTGTTACAACAAATGAAATCGCAACTGGAGCGCATCAAAACAGACGGCCATCCAAACATACCCTTATTTCAAGATCTGCAAAAAATTATTCGCCAATTTAACCTTGATACCCAATATTTTGATGATCTTCTCGATGCGTTCCTGCAAGACACTATGAAAAAAAGCTATGTAAATGAAAAGGAATTGGATACCTATTATCAAAAAGCGGCTCATTCAGCTGGTCGCATCTATCTTCAGATCAATCACTTAGATCAACCGATGAATAAGCAATACTCAGATTGTATTTGTAACGCCTTTGCCATGTTAGATATGCTGCAGGATATTCCAGAAGATTTCAAAAAAAATCGGGTGTACTTACCAATCACCTTACAAAAAAAATTCAAACTCAAGCTCGCCCATGATCAATTTGAACAATTCAATCAAAACTGGCAAGCATTTAAGCATTATTGGACGAAAAAAATAGAACAAAAACTTCTCCACGGAACTGGGATTATACACACTCCTTCGATACGTTTTAATCTTCAAATGAGGGTGCTGGTGGCTACTGGTTTACACTTAAACCAAAAGTTAAAAAAATCTAAAAATCCATTTAAAAACAATAGGATGACCTTGATTGACTGGGGAGTTGTATTAATTAAGGGTATGATGATCAAATGACCCCGGACCAGTATTGCAAACAAAAACTTAAAGACAGTAAAACAAATTTTGCTCTGCCCTTTTTATTTTTATCGAAACCAAAAAAAAGAGCTTTGATCGCCCTTTACGCTTTTTGTCGTGAGGTTGATGACATTGCAGATCACTGTCAAGAATATGAGGTCGGCTTAACTAAATTAAATTGGTGGCTGACAGAAATTAATAATTTATATCAAGACCATCCGCAACATCCTGTGACGAAAGCCCTCTACCCAGCAATAAAACAGTTTGACCTGAATCAGAATTATTTTATTGAAATCATTGATGGAATGAAAATGGATCTAGACTTCAATCGCTATGAAGATTTTAAACAATTACAGCTCTATACCTACCGAGCAGCCTCTGTAGTGGGAATCCTATCCGCACAGATCTTCGGCTTTCACAACAAAAAAACCTTAGATTACGCTCATAATCTCGGCATTGCACTGCAGTTAACTAACATCATTCGTGACGTGGGAGAGGATATTCGTCGAAATCGTATTTATATTCCTTTAAATGACTTAAAAAGTTATCAAATCGATGAAATAGAGCTTAAACAATGTACTAGAAATACCCAATTAATTAAATTAATGCAGTATCAAATCGATCGAGCCAAAGATTTTTATGCAAAGGCCTTTACTCTTCTGCCTAAAGAAGATCGGTTTAAACAATTACCGGGATTGATGATGGGCAATATCTATTACGACCTTTTATTGAGAATTGAAGAAGGCGATTTAGCCAATATTTTAAACGAACGCACACAACTCACACCGTTTAGGAAAATTTGGGTTATTGTGTTAACTTTTATTAATAAGTATAATTAAATCAATATTTTACTATATTATTTTAATGTATTTTATTACTAATTAAAAACCAGATTCAGGGCGGAATTTACATCATCAACGGCTAATAATTCGACTCCTTCTATAGCCTTTTTTGGGAGATTTTTTCGAGGCAAGATGAAGCGCTCAAAACCCAATTTTTTAGCCTCTTGAATGCGTTCCTGACCCCTTACCACCGGGCGCACTTCTCCGCCTAATCCAATTTCACCAAAGATAATAGTTTTTTTAGGGACCGGTTGCTCTTGAAGTGAAGAGGCAATGGCAATCAGCACGGCAAGATCTACCCCCGGTTCAGAAATTTTGACCCCACCAACTGCATTGAGAAATACATCATGATGATGACAAGATAAATTGAGATGCTTATTCAGTACGGCTAAAATCATTGCCATTCGGTTATTTTCTAAGCCCACAGAGAGTCGCTTCGGTGACGCTTGTTTTGATTCGTCGACTAAAGCTTGAATTTCAATCAAGATCGGTCGCGTCCCCTCTTGCATGACAGTGATGACTGACCCCGACGTTTCAAATGATGTGGCTGATAAAAAAATGGCCGATGGGTTTAAGATCTCTTTTAATCCCTTTTCGGTCATGGCATAGATCCCCAACTCATTCACAGCGCCATATCTATTTTTAATGGAGCGGATTAATCGATAGGAGGAGTTAGCCTCGCCCTCGAAATATAAAACGGTATCGACAATATGTTCCAACACCCTTGGTCCGGCAATCGAGCCATCCTTAGTGACGTGACCCACCAAGATCATACTAATTTCATTCGCCTTGGCTAACCTGGTTAACTGAGCGGCACATTCCCTCACTTGCGAAACAGAGCCTGGAGCTGAGGTCAGCTCATCTGAAAACAGAGTTTGAATGGAGTCAATGACAACAACCTTGGGCTTCTCTTTTTCAATCATTTTTATGATCTGCGTTAAATTGATTTCCGATACGGCAAACAGATCTGATACCTCTAAATCTAATCGTCGAGCGCGCATCGCGATTTGTTCAATTGACTCCTCGCCGGTGACGTAAATCACATTTAATGCGGAGCTTGGGTTTTGGGTGAGCGAGGCCAGCGCCTGAATCAATAGCGTTGATTTTCCGATGCCTGGATCCCCTCCAATTAATGTGACCCCGCCCGGAACAAGCCCTCCACCTAAAACACGATCGAGCTCATGGTTGTTGGTGGGGTGCCTGAGAATCTCATTCACTTCAACATCATTTATTCTGACAAGGGAAGATTTTTTATTCAGCGCTTGAAACCGATTATTTGAGCCGCTGGTCACCAGCTCTTCTAGACAGTTCCATTCAAAACAATGAGGACACTGCCCTTGCCATTTTGACGACTGTCCACCACATTGGACACATTGATAGAGGACTTTTGTTTTAACCATAATAAATATCGATAGGGACTCGTGATGCCGATGATATCGCACATAAGAGCTCATAACCGACGGTCTTCGCATGATGGGCCACCAGATCCACACTTAAGTGTTCGCCCCACAGCTCTACACTGGATCCGTAATTCACATTCGGGATATCATTAATATCCACTGCGATCATATCCATAGAGACTCGGCCTACTGTTTTAGTTTGAATGCCATCAACCATAATCGGTGTTCCTGAAGCGGCATGTCTGGGATAGCCATCAGCATAGCCGCAAGCCACGATGCCAATGCGCATATCTTTAGGTGCTTGAAATTCATCACCATAGCCGACGCCCTCACCTTTTTTTATGTCTTGAATCGCAATAATTTCAGAACGCAAGGTCATAACAGGCTTAAGTTGATCTAGAGGGAAATCTAGGTCAAAAGGAGTTGCTCCATAGAGCATAATCCCTGGCCTCACCCAGTCTAACTGGGTGCTTATTTGATTAACAATGGCTGCTGAATTGGCAACAGAAAAAGGCTCATTGAACGTTTTTAGTAAAGCCTCAATGTGTTTAACTTGCTCATCGGTACCGTTTTCGATATCCGCGTTTGCAAAATGAGACATAAAAATAATTTCATCAACCCGGGTATCATTTTTTAACTGCTGATAAATTTTTGAGATTTTTTCTATAGCAAACCCCAATCGGTTCATGCCTGTATTCACTTTTAAATGAATGTTTATTTTTTTATGCTTATCAAGCTGTCGAATTAAAGCCAGTTGATAGTCGCTGTGAATGACCATATCAAAATGATACGCAGCGGCGATATTTAAATCATCCTGATCAAAGGGACCTTCGAGTAAAAGTATCTTTTTATCAAAACCTGCTTCACGGAGTTCAATGGCATCATCAATTGTGAGCACAGAAAATGCATCGGCATCATTAAAAGCGGTAGCCATTAATGTTAGCCCATGCCCATAGGCATTGGCTTTCAAGGTCGCCATAATTTTTGAAGAAGGGGCTAATGACTTAATATAGGCTAAATTGTGCCTGGCATTATCAAGATTTATTAAGGCTTTTAACGGACGCATTAGTCTGGTATTTCGTACCCTACCGGGTTTGCATAATTTTCAAACTTAGTAAACTCACCCAAAAAGGTTAATTTCACCCTTCCAACTGGACCATTTCTTTGTTTAGCAAGAATGATTTCAGCCACACCTTTGTCCGGAGTTTCTGGGTTATAAACCTCATCACGATAAATAAACATGATGACATCAGCATCCTGCTCGATCGCGCCAGATTCTCTTAAGTCTGACATCACTGGTCTCTTATCAGGACGTTGCTCCACACTTCGATTGAGCTGAGAGAGGGCCACAACCGGAACGTTTAATTCCTTGGCCAATGATTTCAGTGATCTTGATATTTCAGAGATTTCTGTAGCTCGATTTTCAGAAGAACCGGCGGTTCCCATCAATTGAAGGTAATCGATAACCACTAAACCAAGTTTTCCACATTGTTTATGCAGGCGTCTCGCTCTTGCACGCACTTCATAGGGGTTGAGAGCCGAGCCCTCATCAATAAATATAGGCGCTTCATTAAGTTGACCCAGGGCATATGATAGTTTTTCCCAATCGTTATCGTCTAATTGACCGGTTCTCATTTTGTGTTGATTAAGCTTACCCACTGAACCAATAAGCCTTGAAACAAGCTGTGTGGAAGCCATTTCCATTGAAAAAATAGCCGCAGGTAGTCCGGTATCAATCGCAACGTATTCGGCAATATTCAGGGCCAGCGAGGTTTTTCCCATTGATGGCCGACCTGCAATAATCACCAGGTCACCCGGTTGCAAACCCGAAGTCATCATATCAAGATCTTTATAACCTGTTGGAACTCCGGTCACATCTGATGGGTTATCACGTTGAAATAATTGATCGATTCGTTCTGCCACTTGTGGAAGAAGCTCTTTAATGTCGGTAAAACCAATTCGGTCATTTTTACCAGCTTCTGCAATTTGAAAAATTTTCGACTCAGACTCATCGAGTAACTGTTGAGCATCTCTTCCTTGAGGAGATAAAGCACTATCTACGATTTCTGTGCCTACTTGAACCAGGTTGCGCATGATAGAACGTTCACGAACAATTTGTGCATAGCCTCTGATATTGGCTGCCGTGGGTGTATTTTCAGCAAGCAATCCCAAGTACTCAAGGCCGCCAACCGTATTTAATTCAGCATTGGATTCTAAAGATTCGCCAACAGTGACAATATCAGCGGGCTGAGATCGTTCAATTAATTGATGAATATGTTGGTAAATAATTTGATGATCTTGGCGGTAAAAATCACTGACTGAAACCACGTCAGCTACCTTATCGAGGGCTTCATTATCAATTAATAGACCACCTAAAAGAGATTGTTCAGCCTCAATAGAATGAGGTGGAAGTCTTAACTTGTTAATTGATTCATCAGCCATTAAATGATTATAAACGATAAAAAAAAGGCTGCCAGTGGCAGCCTTTTTGTAATTTACTTACTCAGTCTCGCCGAGGACTGCGACGGTGATTTCCACCACCACGTCAGCATGCAAAGCCACAGAAACCTTATGATCGCCAATCACCTTGAGTGGGCCATCTGGCATACGAATTTCTGATTTTGCAACCTCATGACCTGCTTTAGCAAGCTCTTCAGAGATATCAAAATTAGTGACAGACCCAAAGAGTTTGCCGTCAACACCGGCTTTTTGGGTTACTTGCAAAGTGTATCCGTCTAATTTAGTCGCTCGATCTTGAGCTGATTTGAGTAATGCCGATTGATGTTTCTCGAATTCAGCTTTTTTAGCTTCAAACTCAGCCATATTGGCCTCGGTTGCTCGCTTAGCTTTACCTTGAGGTATTAAAAAGTTTCGTCCATACCCATCTTTTACTTTTACAACATCACCAAGGTTTCCAAGATTGGCAACTTTTTCCAATAAAATAACTTGCATATGCCTTCTCCTTAATGTTTGTCAGTGTATGGAAGAAGAGCTAAAAACCGTGCTTTTTTTACTGCAGTGGTCAGCTGTCTTTGATAGCGAGCTTTCGTGCCAGTAATTCTTGCAGGAATAATCTTCCCATTCTCTAAAATAAAATCTTTTAAAAGATCGATATCTTTGTAATCGACTTCTTTGATACCTTCAGCTGAAAAGCGGCAGTATCTTCTTCTTCTATACATATCTCTTGCCATAACTCTTAACTCCTTATTTTGTATTCCTGAACATGAAATGTAAGCTGTGAAGACTTTTGTGATCTCTTATCTAAAAATCCTTTGAATTGATAATCTTTGTTTAACTCAATTTTATTAACAAGATCACCAACTACTAGCGCATTTATCTCAAATTCAACATGTTTATATAATTGTTTTCGCGTTAAATCTTTAAAATGAATTTTAAAATTTCTAATTGGAACATTGCCCGGTGTAAATCGAATATCGTCAAGTTCAACAACCGTGCCATCCAAAATTAATTCATTCAAGATCCGCTAACTACCTCATCTTTTTCTTCTAACACTTCTTTATCGCCAACAATAGACTTTGATTTTTCTTCTTTCATCATAGGTGATGGAGAAGAAACTGGTCCTTTAGTTGCGAAAGTTAAATGTCTAAGCACAGCATCATTAAACTTGAAAGAGGTTTCTAATTCTTCAAGTGTTTTTTGGTCACATTCAATGTTCATTAACACGTAATGAGCTTTGTGAATTTTTTGGATTGGATAAGCTAATTGTCTTCTGCCCCAGTCTTCCAGACGGTGAATAGAGCCAGAGTTTGTTTTTAGCAATGTTTGGTATCGCTCGATCATAGCCGGAACTTGCTCGCTTTGATCAGGATGCACGATAAAAACTACTTCGTAGTGTCGCATACTATTTCCTCTCGGTTAAAGCCTCCTGTCAAATGCAGTGAGGCAAGGATTAAAAAACGTAAATTATACTGTTATTTTTAATATTATCAATAATTTAATCGAACTAATCTATCTAATTAAGCAACGTGGTCCTTGAGATTGGGTCCGTAGATACGTACTTTCAAAAACTTAATTTCATCGCGCACTTCTGCTGCTTTTTCAAATTCAAGATTACGTGACATTTTCTGCATACTTTTTTCTAATTTTCCAATCTCCTTAATCAGCTGCGGCTCTGTCATATCCTCATACTTCCTGTACTTTCTTTTATCATTCTGACTTAATTTAAAAGATTCAGTATCCAATTCTTGTTCAATAATGTCCTTAATTTTTTTCTTTATCCCCTCGGGAGTAATATTGTTAATTTTATTATACTCAATTTGCTTTTCACGCCTTCTGGCCATTTCTTGCATGGCTGACTTCATACTTCTTGTTTCAGAATTTGCATAAAAAATGACTCGACCATCGAGATTTCGGGCTGCTCGGCCAGCGGTTTGAATTAATGAGCGTTCAGATCTCAAAAAACCTTCCTTGTCTGCATCTAAAACAGCGACTAATCCAACCTCAGGGATATCCAAACCTTCTCTTAACAAATTTATTCCCACCAATACATCAAACTCTTTAAGGCGGAGATCTCGAATAATTTCAACCCTCTCGACGGTATCAATGTCTGAATGCAAATATTTCACTTTGATTCCATTTTCAGTTAGATAATCCGTTAAATCTTCAGCCATTCTTTTTGTTAAGGTGGTAACCAAAACTCGATTTTCCATCAAAATAGTTTTATTAATTTCACCTAGGAGATGATCAACCTGAGAGTCTGCTGGGTAAACTTCAACTTGAGGATCCACAAGACCGGTCGGTCTGGCTACTTGCTCCACAATTATTTTTGAATGCTTTTCTTCATAATCGGATGGAGTTGCCGAAACGAAGATACATTGATTAATAAGTGCTTCAAATTCTTCAAACTTTAATGGGCGATTATCCATTGCAGAGGGTAATCTAAAACCAAAATCAACAAGGTTTTCTTTTCGTGCTCGATCGCCTTTGTACATTCCTCCAATTTGCGGAATCGTCACATGACTTTCATCAAAAACCATTAACGCGTTATTTGGCAGATAATCGATTAAAGTTGGTGGTGCCTCTCCAGCTTTTCTGCCTGACATGTGTCTTGAGTAATTTTCAATTCCTTTGCAAAACCCAATTTCATTTAGCATTTCTAAATCAAACTTGGTTCTCTGCTCAATTCTCTGAGCTTCTACTAATCTTTTTTCTTTTAGGTAGTAATTGACACGATCGTGAAGCTCGATTTTAATTTTTTCGATAGCATTGACCGTCGTTTCTCTTGGCGTTACATAATGACTTGAGGGGTACACCGTAAACCTTTTTATTTTGTCATACATCTGTCCCGTTAATGGATCAAAAAGAGTTAATGTTTCAACCTCGTCGTCAAACATTGAAACCCTTAATGCTGTTTCTGAATTTTCTGCTGGAAAAATATCTATCACATCTCCTCGAACTCGAAATGAACCTCGAGAAAAATCAAAATCATTACGATCATATTGCATAGAAACAAGGCGTTGCACAATATTTCTTTGTAAGATTTTTTCACCAGCCTGAATATGTAAAACCATTCCTTGATAATCAACTGGGTCACCTATGCCATAAATTGCAGATACCGAGCTGACAATAATTGAATCATCCCTCTCAAGCAATGCTTTTGTTGCTGATAATCTCATTTGCTCTATGTGATCATTAATGCTTGAATCTTTTTCTATAAAAAGATCTCTAGCCGGAACATAAGCTTCGGGTTGATAGTAGTCATAATAAGATACAAAATACTCAACCGCGTTATTAGGAAAAAATTCTTTAAATTCAGAATATAATTGAGCTGCAAGAGTTTTATTCGGAGCCATCACTATAGTGGGACGTCCAGTTTGAGCAATCACATTGGCAATGGTAAATGTTTTTCCTGAGCCCGTGACACCTAATAAAGTTTGAAATTTTTCCTGATTATTGACACCCTGAATCAGTTTTTTAATCGCTTCCGGTTGATCGCCAGAGGGTTCAAAAGGCAAATATAGCTCAAAAGGACTATTTGGGTAAGTTTTAATTTTTTCTTTTTTCATCAACCTTAAATTTTAACAGCAAAAGAACTTTATAGTCTGACCATGGTCATTTAGTAATGAAAAAAATAATACCCCTATTCCTTTTGCTAACCACTTCAGTGTTTGCATATGATCAGTCTGCATTAATGCATGCATTCAACTCCGTTGTCATGATTCGTGGTTATCAAGAAAATGGGTCACTTGGTTACGGCTCCGGTGTTATTGTTGGCGATAATCAAATTGTGACCAATTGCCATGTTCTAAGAGGAACCAAAAAACCTTGGGTATCTCAAGGCGATCAAACTTTTTCGATCGTATCAGTTAAATCAAACCCCTGGCATGACCTGTGTCTTATCGGAACGCATGGAATGAGCCGAATTCCTGCCCCCCTTGGTACATCGAAATTAAAGAAAAATAGTGAAGTCGTGGGTATAGGGCATTCTCATGGTGCACCTGTTCCATTAACCATAGGAGGGCTCATTATTGCTACTTATCCTATAGATAATGGTAATTTAATTTTATCCAGTGCGAAATTTAGACTTGGAGCAAGTGGCAGTGGTTTGTTTAATATGCAAGGTGAATTAGTGGGTATAAATACTTTCAAAACAACAGGTTATGGTTCCTACTATGCGGTCCCGGTTGAGTGGCTGAAAGACCTGATGAATCAAAAAGAATTTGATGAATTCCCCATTCAAGGAAAAGCGCTATGGGAGGAAGATGAAGATAAAAAACCTTACTACTTAAGAATCGCTATTCCCAAAGCGAAGGAGGAGTGGAATAGCGTTGAAAGACTAGCTAATGAGTGGGTAAAAAAAGAGCCAAATAATACAGAGGCTTGGTATGAACTGGGTTTCGCCTACCTCTCATTAAATAAAATGGATGCAGCGAAAGAAGCGTTCAAAAAATCTAACCAATGTGATAAAAAAAATATTGATCCCATATTTGAACTGGCAAAAATTGCAAAAAATGATGATCCAAACCAAGCTAAAAACTATTTAGAACAGCTCAATCAAATTGATTTGGACAAAGCAGCTGAGTTAAAAGAGATATTTAATAAATAAAACTTTCCGTCTTGTTAAATATTTTGTAAAATCAAATTTCTTTAATTAAATTTTTTTTCACTGTGTCTACCGATCAAATTTTATCTCAAGCTGTCCAACGCATCAAAGAATCTCCAACTTTAGCGGTCACTGCAAAAGCATCTTTACTTAAATCACAAGGCATCGACATTATTGGTCTTGCTGCTGGGGAACCTGATTTTGATACGCCCGAATTTATTAAACAAGGTGCCATTAAAGCTATTCAATCTGGAAAAACTAAGTACACCCCCGTGGGAGGGATTCCAAGCTTAAAGGAAGCTATAGTCAATAAGTTTAAAGATGATAATGGTTTATATTATAACCCTCAACAAATTGTTGTTGGCGTTGGTGGAAAACAATGTATTTTTAATCTATGTTTATCGATTCTTGATGAAGGCGATGAGGTCATTATTCCTGCCCCTTACTGGGTATCGTATGAGGATATCGCTGTACTCACTGCAGCGAAAGCAGTTACTATTCAAGCCAGCATTGAAGATAATTTCAAGATCACAGCTGGGCAGCTTGAAAAGGCAATCAATAAAAATACAAAATTAGTTTTTCTTAATTCTCCATCAAACCCTACCGGCTCTGTTTATACAAAATCAGAATTAATCGAAATTGCTGAGGTTCTCAAAAAACATCCAAAAATTATTATTGCCTCAGATGATATCTATGAACACATCAGTCTAAACAATAAACCATTTCATAATATTGTTATGGTAGAACCCTCATTGCTTGACCGAACCATAGTTTTAAATGGAGTATCCAAGGCTTACTCAATGACTGGTTGGAGAATCGGGTATGCCGCAGGACCAGAAAAAATAATTAAAGCAATGACAAAACTTCAATCTCAATCAACTTCTAATCCTTGTTCAATTTCTCAGGCTGCAGCTGAAACGGCATTACGGGGCACACATGAATGTATTCATATTATGGTTAAAGAATTTAAGCTAAGACATGAATTTGTAATATCAGCGATAAATAATATTCAGGGCCTTAATTGCATTCCCGCGGATGGAGCCTTTTATGCATTTGCTTATGCTAAAGAAGCTATTCAAAATTTATTTTCTAAACAAATTATTAACGAGGAAAATGACTTAGCTTTGTGTGAATATTTATTAGAAAAAGCAAATGTTGCAGTTGTTCCAGGCTCCGCCTTTGGTGCTGAAGGCTATTTCAGATTGTCATTTGCCACTTCAATGGATAATCTTGTTGAGGCCATTTCCCGAATAAAAAAAGCTATTGAAATTTAATACTTGAAAATATTGACCAAATGCTTTTTTCTGTTTACCATCTCACTTCTCTTCCCCAATAGCTCAGTCGGTAGAGCAACGGACTGTTAATCCGTGTGTCCCTGGTTCGAGCCCAGGTTGGGGAGCCAAATTTTTAAAACCACGCCATTTTGGTGTGGTTTTTTTATATAAATTTTCGGTATAAATTTTTTATCAATTTAAACCGAAATGCCATTACCAAAACAGCACATAAGATAATACTAAACACAACCACCATCGAGACAATGTCAATAATTTGCTCTGACCCAGGAATATTGTGAGTCAGTGGAATAGACGCTAATACTGCTGCAGCTAATCCTTTTGGAGCCATCATTGAGATATATGATCTATCCTCAAAATCTACTCTCTTGAATAAATATTTTGTAAGCGGGATTCTAGACATAAAGACTGCCGTGACAATACCCAGCGCAAAAACTAATAAATAATATTCTTTAATTTCAAACTGTATGCCAAGGTAGATAAAAAAGAAAATTTTTAATAAGAAAACTAATTCTTTGTAAAAATCTAATTCCACCTTGGTCAGCGGCTTAATCTCATGTCGAGCAAGAATATAGTTATTGATAAAACCAAAAGATTGATAATTAGTTAAAATTAATCCAAACGCTAATGCTGCAATTGGGCCTGAATATCCAAATATCTCAGTAATACCATAAACAATAAAAAGCCATGCAATGGTGGTGGTTAGTGAATTAGGAAAATTTTTTAACTTATCAATAATAATGAGCCATAATGTTCCAGAAAGTAATCCAAACACAACAGCCATCACGAAAGAGGTGCCGATACTAGAAATAAATTTAATTAAGTCAAATGATTGATTCAGTTCAGAAAATTCAATTAAAGAAAACAATGTTAAGATACACAAAACATCCGTTGCTGCTGATTCAAGCAATAATGTTGTTTTAGTTTCGGGATGGATGTTCAACACATCTGTTATTGGAACAACAACAGCTGATGATGTTCCTCCCAAAATTACTCCAAGCATTAGGCCTGATAAGAAACTCATATTTAAAAATACAATTGCGAAAGTTAAAACAATCAAGGTAGTTATAAAAAAACTTAAAAGGGTCAAATAACCTGATGTTTTAAATGAACGAACTAAGACTTTAAAATCAAGTGAGCAACCACTTTCAAATAAAATAACCACTAAGGCAATAGTGGTAATAACCTGCCCTACTCTTCCAAAATCTTGGGGCATAATGATATGAAAAATTGGACCTAATAAGATTCCAAAAATGATTAGAATTAAGACATCAGGGATATAAGTTTTTTTAAAAATAAAGTTTAAAGCATGTGCTGCAAAAATAAGTAAACCAACAGATAAAATAATATGATGCATAATTTTAATTATTAAAGATAATTACTTATAATAGCGCGATGCAAAAAAAAAGTGTAAATCAAATTGATGTAGTTTTAGTGGGTGCCGGGATAATGAGTGCGACTCTTGCCACATTATTACATGAATTAAATCCTCAACTTAAAATTCATTTATATGAAAAGTTACCAGCGTGTGGCCAAGAAAGTTCAGAAGTATTAAACAATGCTGGAACCGGCCACGCTGGAAATTGTGAATTGAATTATACCCCTGAAAAAAATGGGGTAATTGATATCCACAAAGCATTATCAATAAATGAAATGTTTGAGCTTTCTTTACAATTTTGGTCATATATTGTTAAAAAAAATAAAATAATCAAACCTCAGACATTCATATCAAAATCATCTCATGCAAGTTTTGTATGGGATAAAAAAAATGTTGATTTTTTAAAGAAAAGATTTAATAAAATTAATGAACAGCCGTTATTTAAAGGAATAACCTTCACTGACAATTATGAAGAAATTAAAAAGAAATTTCCTTTGTTAATTCGTGGAAGAAAAAAACTCGATGATATTGCTTTAACCAACTATGAAAATGGTACAGATGTAAATTTTGGAAACTTAACTAATATACTTATATCTGAACTTAAAAAGCAGAATAACTTTAAGCTTCATTTGAGCGAACCTATCCAAAAAATAACGAAAATAAAAGATGGGTACTTAATAAAATCAAAAACAGGAATGCGGCTTACTAAATTTATATTTTTAGGCGCTGGTGGCAATTCAATCAAAATTCTTCAAAACCTAAAAATAAAAGAATCATTTGGTTATGGTGGATTTCCAATTAGTGGCAAATGGTTAATTTGTAACAATCAAAATATCGTCAAACAACACCAAGGAAAAGTATATAGCCAAGCTGAAACGGGAGCACCTCCAATGTCAGTTCCCCATCTTGATATTAGAAAAATTGGAAATCAGGACTGTTTACTTTTTGGTCCATTTGCGGGATTTACTTTCAAGTTTTTGAAAAACGGTTCTTTTTTAGATTTTCCAAAATCGATCAAATTAACGAATTTCAAAGAAATTCTCACTGTTTGTATAAAAAATTTAAATTTAGTAAATTACCTTTTTAAACAGATTATTTTGACGCATGAAAAGCGCATGCATCACTTAAGAAAATTTTATCCAAATGCAAAATCAAATGATTGGAAGCTCATCGATGCAGGGCAAAGAGTGCAAATTATTAAGCCATCAAAAGGATTTTCTGGAAAGCTTGAGTTTGGTACCGAAATAATTTATGACGATAAAAAAACATTAGCCGCTTTATTGGGCGCATCTCCAGGTGCATCAGTTTCTGCTGCCTCAATGTTGGAAATTATTGAAAAATGTTTTGCTCATGAAATACCTAATTTCAATAATAAAATTAGACGTATTTTTCCAAGCTATCAGATTGAATTAAATAAACAACCAAAAAAATTAGAAATAATTAGGAAAAACTACAGACGTATTCTTAAATTATCCTAATTTTCTTCTAATTTCTGAGACACAAATACCAGTTGCCACTGATACATTCAAACTCTCAATGGATCCTTGCATTGGAATTGAAAATGTTAAGTCACACTTATCTTTGGTCAGACGACGAATACCCTTGCCTTCAGACCCCATAACGAGCGCAACATTTCCAGAAAATTTTTCATCATAAATTGAAACGTCTGAATATCCATCTGCTGCATAAATAAAGAAAGTATTTTCCTTCAATAAATCAAGAGTTCTTGAGAGATTCGTCACTTGAAAGAAGGGAACATGGTCAACAGCCCCACTGGCTACCTTTATGACCGCTGGTGTTATTCCGACCGAATTATTTTTTGGTGTAATGATGCCAGATAAATTGAATGCACTGGCAATTCTAAAACACGCACCAAGGTTATGAGGATCTTGAACTTCATCCAAGATAAGAAAAAATAAATTATTATTGTTATTCTTTAAAAAATCTTCAAGATTTATTGTTTGAGAGGATTGTGGTAATAAATTTGCAGCTACACCTTGATGATTCACATCGCCCAATTTATTTTCCAACCACCCAAGTTCAGCAAAAGTAACAGGAACTTTATTTTTTTGTGCTACTTCGATAAGTTGATTCACTTTATATGTTTGTCGATCCTTAAGTACATACAAATGGTCTACTTTTTTAGCATGGATAGCTGACTCAACGGAATGAATTCCATATACAAAATTAGGCATCTTTGATTTTCTTAATTAATGTAAAGTCAATTTTACCTAACTCCAAATCAACTCGGATAAGTTTTACTAATAACTCATCTCCCAGTCTGAATTTTTTCTTGGATTTTTCGCCTTCAAGCAACTGCTTTTCTTTATTAAAAACAAAATAATCATTGCCCAATTCAGTAACATGTAACAGTCCTTCAATATGCAAATTTGGGATCTCAACAAACAGTCCAAAGTTTGTAACACTGGATGTAATCACTTCGAATTTTTCTCCAATTCGATCCTTCATAAAGAAACATTTAAGCCAATTTTCAACATCTCGTGTTGCTTCATCAGCCCTTCTCTCTGTGGCTGAGCAATGATTAGCAATTGATTCAAGGTTCTCAGTTTTAAACTTACGTTTTTTTAAAATTGATTTAATAACTCTATGTACCACCAGGTCTGGATAACGTCGAATAGGTGAAGTGAAGTGTGTATATTTTTCATAAGCTAACCCAAAATGACCTTTATTTTCAGAGCTATAATTCGCTTGCTGCATGGATCTCAAGACCATGGTTTGAAGCATCTGAAAGTTTTCTTTTTGTTTTATTTTCTCAAGTAATAGTCCATAATCTTTGACATCTGGTTTAATTCCCCCATCCATATATACCTTAAAATCAGATAACACTGATTTTAATATTTCAATTTTTTCTTCTTTAGGTTTTTCATGATTACGAAAAAGTCCCAGGTCTTTTGAAAGAAGAAAATCAGCAGCACTCACATTTGCTGCAAGCATGCACTCTTCAATCAGCCTATGAGCTTCATTTCGTGCTAAGGGAACTACATTTTTAATTTTTCCTGATTCGTCAAAAATTATTTGCGATTCGATACGATCAAATTCTATTGCATGTCGCTGTGTTCTTTGTTTACTTAGAGTCTGGTATACCTCTTTTAAAGTTAGTAATTTTTTAACAAGCTCTTTGGGATATTCTTTATTCGGTATCTCCTTAAAGATTAATTGATCAACAATGGTATAAGTCAGTCTAAATTTTGAATTTATTATTCCAGGATAAAATTGATACGCATAAACATCCCCCGAGCTTGAAATCTTCATATCCGCAACCATAACCAAGCGATCGACATTTGGATTTAATGAACACAATCCATTGGAAAGAATTTCAGGTAACATTGGGATCACTCTTCTTGGAAAATACACTGAGTTTCCACGATTAAATGCTTCCTTATCAAGCTCGGTCCCATCCTGAACATAATGACTTACATCAGCAATAGCCACCATTAAACGGTACCCATCACTTTCTTTTTCTGCATAAACCGCATCATCAAAATCTTTCGCAGTTTCTCCATCAATTGTGACAAACATCTGATTTCTTAAGTCGACACGATCATCAAGATCTTTATCACAGATATCTTTTATTTTCGTTAACTCCTTATCAACCTTTTTATCAAAACGAAATGGGAGATTATGTTTTCTTAATGCAATTTCAATTTCAATACCACTGTCATCAAGTTTTCCGATAATCTCTATGACTTGACCCATAGGTTTGATATTCATTGCTGGTTGTGTCGTAATTTCAACCTCAACAATGTCTCCAGGTACTGCGTTTAAATCCTTGCCATAAGGAATAAGAATGTCTTGATTTATTCTTTTATCTTCTGCAGATACAATTGTGACTCCATGAGACTGAACAACTCTTCCGACCAAAACCTTATTATTCCTTTCAAGTATTTCAATAATGGTTCCTTCAGCTTTGCCTTTTCTATCCAAACCTGATATTTGAACCATTACTCGATCATTATGAAAAACTTTAGACATCTCTCGCTGACTAAGAAAAATATCGCTTTGTTTTGAATCATCTGGGATAAGAAATCCATAACCATCGGCATGTCCCTGAACTTTTCCAGGAATACAATTTAATTTTTCTGCAACACAAAAAACATCTTTTCGGTTCTTTAGAATCTGACCATCTCTCCTCATCGCTTTTAACCGATGAGAAAGTATTTCTTCTTCAGCTTCTTGAATACCCAATAATCGAATTAATTGGTTTTTTTTAATGGGTGTTCCGTGCTCTTTCATGATGTCGAGAATAAATTCTCGGCTGGGAATCGGGTTTTCATATTTTTGTGACTCTCTTTTAAAAAAAGGGTCTTTTGATTTAGCCTTTATTTTAGGCTTACGTATTTTTGACATATAAGTTTAATTCATTCCTATGGAGCCCAGATTTATCAAGGCCAAAACCATAAACATACTCATTGGGCAATTCAAGCCCTTTGATATCAGCATCTATTATAGATTTCGTTTTGGGTTTATAAAAAAGAACGCATGACAAAATAGTTTTTGCACCAAGTTTTTTTAGAATTTTTATGCATTCTTGTAATGTGTTACCTTGATCTAGAATATCATCAATTAATATTATATGACGATTTACTAGCTCTTCTCTTTTTGGGAGGTATTTCCATTCACCCATATTTAAACCTTGGTCACTTTTATATCGCGAGTAGTGAAGATAATTTACAGATAAATGCTGATGATTTAATAATGGAAGCAAATGTCCAGCAAAAACTAAAGATCCTGACATGACTGGACAAAAAATAACTTCTTTTGATTGTGTTTTTAAATTAATTTGTCGAGATATTGTATGAATTGCATCTAAAATTTGGTCATAGGTATAAAGGCATCGATCTCCATTTGATAAGGTCATACTAAATCTTTAATGTAATTTCGTAATTCATCACCGAATTCTTTATGTTTTAATCCATAATCAATATTAGCCATTAAGTAGCCTAATTTTGACCCACAATCATAGCGTTTACCAGAAAATAAAAAAGCGTAAATACTCTCTTGCTTGAGCATAAGCTTTATACCATCAGTTAACTGAATTTCATGACCCGCCCCAAAGGTTGTTTTCTCGAGAAAGCTCATTAAAGAATTAGTGAATATATAGCGCCCAACTACTCCTAAATTAGATGGAGCAAATTCTGGATCAGGTTTTTCTACAATATTCGATAACTTGACTAAATCACTATCTAAATTATTGGAATCTATCATCCCATATTTTTTTGATTCGGATTGATCCACCTTTTGCACAGCGATAATAGAGCTTTGCTGTTCATTGAACTGCTCAACAAGTTGCTTTAAGACACCAGGTTCCGAATCAATCAAATCATCTGCAAGGGAAACTGCAAAGGGTTCATTACCCACAACTGGTTTCGCCTGTAAGATGGCATGACCCAAACCCAAGGGTTCACCTTGTCGAATATAAATACATGAAACACCTTTGGGAACAATTTGGTTCATTTCATCCATTAACTTAGCTTTTTTATCATCAACATTTGAAAATCGCTCTAATGTTGAATCAAAATGATCAGTGATAGCTCTTTTTGATTTGCCAGTAATAAATATGAGATCTTTAAATCCAGCTTCGATTGCCTCCTCTACGGCATATTGGATAAGTGGTTTATCAACGATCGGTAGCATCTCTTTTGGAGTGGCTTTTGTTGCCGGAAGAAATCGAGATCCAAGACCAGCTACGGGGAATATTATTTTTCTAAGTTGTTGCATACTAAATATCAGTTTCCTTATTATTAATCATAGTATAGCAATACATTTTTTTAAGGCACACTTTAAAAATAAAAATTTCTAATTAAGAAACTCTTAATAGCAAATAAAAAAAATCATAAAACTAATTATATAAACATATGATTTGATTACCATTTATGTTTTTTATCAATATCACTGAGATTTAGATTAACCCAGTGAGATACCTTGCCATCAAACTCTTTTTTCCAAAATGGCGCATCTGTTTTTAAATAGTCAATAATATACTCACATGCCCTAAAAGCTTCTGTTCTGTGTTCTGATGAAACTGCAACTAAAACGATTTGATCATTGATCTCTAATTTTCCATATCGATGAATAATCCTGATGTCGCTTACCTTCCATTTTTGACGTGTTTGATTTTCAATTGCCATTAAAGATTTTTCAGTCATGCCTGGATAATGCTCAATTTCCATAAAAGACTCATTATCCACCTCTGCAGCTTTTGATGTATTTGTAAAGTTTCTTACATACCCAATAAAACTTACAACAGCTCCCGTATTCGGATTTTTTCGCAATTCCTCAATAACTTGCTGTAATAAAAAATCACTTTCTTGAACAATGACAGTCATTTAACCTCCTGTAATTGGAGGAAAAAAAGCAATTTCATCTCCATCTTGAACTGGAGTATTCCAATCAGACAATAATTCTTGGTTGAGTGCTGCTTTGATATTTTTTTCATCCTGAAGCCGTATAAATTGAAACTTCATTTCCTCAAGTACTAACTTTACTGTGAGCGGCTTAACAAGTGAAGGTTGATATTGAATACTACCCTGTCCCACGACCTCTCTAAGGCGTGCAAAAAAAAGAATGTTAATCATCATGATCGTCTTTTTGCTCTAATAAAGAATCCTCAAACTCTAAAAGATCATTTGGATTGTCTTTTAACTCAACTCTTTCGATTTGTGAAAATCGACGTGAAATTTTTTGTGATGTCACATGAACATCTTGGGCATTTTCATGCGCTAAACGAATATTGTCTGCTAGCTTTTTCATACGCTGATCAAATCTCTCAAATTCTTTTCCTAGCTTTCCAAGTTCTGACTTAATTATATGCACTTGCTGTCTTGTTTCTACGTCTTTTAGTACTGTTCGAGCCATATTTAAAACAGCCATTAAGGTCGTTGGAGAGACAATCCATACCTTCATACCCATTGATTCTTGTATGAGGTCAGAGTGGTAGGCATGAATTTCAGCGAAAACAGCCTCTGCTGGAACAAACATTACCGCACCATCAGTAGTCTCACCAGGAATGATATATTTTTTAGCAATATCATTAATATGTTTTTTTACATCTATTTTGAATTGTTTTTCTGCTTTTAATTTATCAACATCATTTAGTTTAATGTCGAACATTTTTTGATAATTTTCCATAGGGAATTTAGAATCAACTGCGACTGTTCCAGTGGGCTCAGGTAAAAAAAGAACGCAATCTGCTCTTGAACCGTCTTTAAAAGTATGTTGAAAGGAATACGAGTCAGGCGGTAAGATGTTTTTAACTAAACCCTCTAACTGAAGCTCGCCATAGGCCCCTCTTGATCTTTTGTCACCCAGAAGTTCTTGGAGACTGACAACGTTAGTGGTTAGCCCATCAATTTTTTTCTGGGCTTCGTCAATTGTAGCTAACCTTTCCATCACACTCATAAAAGTTGCATTTGTTTTTTTAAATCCCTCTTCAAGCCGCTCATGGACTTTTCCAGTAATTTCTTCAAGACGAGAATCTACCGATTTTGTTAATGCCTCGACTGAGGCCAAAAGCTGCATCGTTGTATTTTTTAATGATGATTGGATTGATTCTTGTTGAATTTTTGCCTGATTACTTAAAGCTAAGTTTATTTTTTCAACAACCTCCGCTTTTAACTGATTGATACTCTCTTGTTGATTCATTTTTAGACTTTCTAAAACATCTCTATTGTACTTAAATTCTTCACTCACTAATTTATTGAAACGATCCGTCGCTTTATTTAAAGATTCGTTGAAGTCGAGTAAAATTTTTCTATGGTGATCATTTAGTTGAGCATCATTAGTGGTTGAGCTCGATTTTTTTAAAAGAGTAAATATCATGAGGCCGAGAAAGAATATAACAATACCTATCCATACATATTCAGACATCATTTAACTCCAACTGATTTGAGTCTACAAAGTTTTTTATATTTTTTTCCTGTCCCTTAGGTAAGCGAATTTTTAAAAGAATATCCTCTTCAAAATTACGTTCCAAAACTTCACCGTTTATACTATAAATTAAATTAATAAATTTATCTAACATATTGTATTTTAATAATATTTTATAATTATTATACTCAACATGCTGGATTAAATTAGCCTGATCAATGACCATCTGAGCCGCTTCACTATATGCCTTTACCAGTCCACCCGTACCTAGGTTTATTCCTCCATAGTATCTTATTACTATCACTGCGGTATTGATAATTGATCTGCCTTCCAAAAGAGTTAATAATGGCTTTCCTGCTGTTCCTGAAGGCTCACCATCATCAGAAAAGTAAGGCTCAATGACCTCATTCTTATTTTTAAACCTAACCGCATAGACAATATGGCTGGCATCACTAAACTCTGATTTCCATAAATCTTCAATCTTTAACTTCAACCCTTTTATGCTTGATGAAGTCAACATCAACCCAATAAATTTTGATTTATTTACACTAATCTCAGATTTTTTAGTGATTTCTGATGCTAAAACAAGCATCAGAATAGCCCTTCTAGGTCACCATTTGAATTAATTTTAATTATTTCAGCAGCTGGTTTTAAAGGCAATCCTGGCATAGTCATGATAGGTCCACATATTGCAACTATAAAGCCTGCGCCATTCTTTAAATCAATATCTTTTACTTCAAGGGTATGGTTTAAAGCAGCCCCTAATTGTGAAGGGTCAGAAGAAAACGAAAATTGTGTTTTTGCAATACAGACCGGCATATTTTTAACTTTAGGTAGCCGTTCAAACTCTTTTAACTTGCGTTTAGCAATTACAGAAAATCTTACCTTTTTTGCTTTATAAAGCTTTGTAGCGATTGATTCAATTTTTTTGATAATAGAATCTTTAATATTGTATGCGTAATGAGACTTGTTTCGCATTTGTGCTAGTTTAACAACACCTTTTGCCAAATTGACCGCCCCTTCGGCTCCTTTTTCCCAATGTTCACACAAGTACATCTGGCAATCTTCTTTATCAATTAAATTCTTCAAGGTATTTATTTCATCTTGAGTATCAAATTTGAATCGATTAACTGCAACTGCAGCTTTCAATCCAAACTCTTTTTGACAGTTTTGAATATGTCTTTGAAGGTTTGCAAATCCTGTTTTTAATGCGTCAATATTTTCTTGATTCAAGTGTTTTTTTTCTACCCCGCCGTGATATTTGAGTGCTCTTATGGTAGCAACAATTACAACTGCATCAGGCTTTACTCCTAAAGCTCTTGATTTGATATCCATGAATTTTTCAGCGCCCAGATCAGCACCAAAACCAGCTTCAGTTACAACATAATCAGCAAGTTTTAAGGCCATTTGAGTCGCTACAACACTATTACAGCCATGCGCTATATTAGCAAAAGGTCCGCCATGAATAAGTACCGGAGTTTCATAAAAAGATTGAACAAGATTTGGCTTGTAGGCATCTTTTATAAGAGCCGTCATTGCTCCATGAGCCTTAATTTGTTTTGCATATATCGGTTTTCCCTTTTGATCAAAAGCAATAAGAATTTCACCGAGCCTTTTTTTTAAATCGTCTAAATTTTTTGCTAAACAAAAAATTGCCATCACCTCTGAAGCAACAGAGATATCAAACTTTGATTCTCTGCTATATCGAATGCCATCTTGTGAAATATTCCTGAGAGATCGATCATTCATGTCAAGACACCTGCGAACTTGAATTTTCTTTAGATCAATACCTAACTTATTGCCATGAAATATATGATTATCAATCATTGCAACTAGAAGATTATTCGCCGAAGTAATGGCATGAAAATCACCGGTAAAATGTAAATTAATCTCTTCCATGGGGAGAGCCTGAGAGTAACCACCTCCAGTTGCTCCCCCTTTCATTCCAAAAACAGGTCCTAATGATGGCTCTCTCAAACAAGCAATAGTTTTTTTTCCAATTTTTTGTAATGCATCTGATAAGCCGACTGTCGTTGTAGTTTTGCCCTCACCTGCAGGTGTTGGGCTCATGGCAGTCACTAAAATTAATTTCGCATTTTTTGTTCTTTTTGGGATGCTCTTAATTTTTGCGATATATTCGCCATATAGAAACAAATCTGATTTCTTTAAACCAATTTTCTTCGCAATATCTGAAATATTTTTGAGTTTTTTTTCTTGAGATATATGTAAATCTGATTTCATGATCTATCCTTTAATTTTTCTCTTAAATGATCAGGGCTTATTCCTGTGAAACGCCCAATAAAATCAAAAACAAACTCTCTTATGAAGAGGTCTTTTCTAATTCCTAATAGAGTTGTACTCGAAGGAAACAAATGACTCACACTTATGGGTGTTAAGTCTTGATCTTTATATTTATCGTATGCCATTTCCGCGATTAATCCAATACCTAAATTCAAGTTAACGTATGTCTTTATTACATCAGCATCAATTGCAGTCAAAACTATATTGGGGATGATGTGGGCTTGTTTGAAGACTTTTGACACACTTGTACTTCCTGTAAATGCATAGTCATAAGTTATTATTGGGTGTACTGATAAATCCTCTAAAGAGATAAGTTTTTTTAAATTCATAAGTGGATGATTATGAGGGGCGACTAAAATCCGGTTCCATTGGTAACAGGGTAAAGTATAAATTTTTTCATTGTGACCAATAGACTCAGTAGCAATGCCAATATCTGCTTCTCCAGACTCCACTTGCTCGGTAACTTGTATAGGGTTACCCTGATGAATGTTAAGCTTAATATTTGGATATTTTTTTATAAACCATTCAACAGCTTCAGGGAGCTTATATCTTGCCTGTGTATGTGTTGTAGCAATTGTAAACACTCCCTCTCCAGATTTTGAATAATTATCTGAAATATGTTGTATATTTTTTTCTTTTTTTAATATGTCTGAAATGGCCTCATACACAAATTGACCTGGCTCTGTCAATCCAACTAATCGCTTACCATTTCTAACAAAAATCTTTACTTTTACTTCATCTTCTAATAACTGAATTTGTTTGCTGACCCCTGGTTGCGAAGTATGTAACTTTTCTGCAGCATTGGACACGTTAAAGTTACTATTCACAATTTCATAAACACATCTAAGTTGTTGTAATTTCATATAACTTTTTAATATATAATTAGTAATTAATATTATTATTTTATATATAAATTCTGTTATAGTTCAAGCTGTTTTTTTTATAAAATTATATGCTTCTTACTATTTCCGGCTTTTTAATTGGCCTACTTGTTGGTCTTACTGGTGTAGGTGGAGGATCCCTGATGACTCCATTACTAATGCTTTTTTTTAAAGTCCCAGCAGCAATTGCTGTTGGAACAGATTTACTTTACGCATCAATAACCAAGTCTTTTAGTTTATTCAATCATCAAAAATATGGCCATATTGAATGGTCCATAGTTAGATATTTAATTATGGGTAGCGCCCCAGCCGCTATTGGGACTAGTTTTTTTCTCAGTTTTAATCTGTTGAATAACAGCGATATGACTTCTTATATTGAAATATTTTTAGGCATTGCTTTAATTTTTACTTCGATAGCTATTTTTTTTCAACCACTAATAATTAATAGAGCTCTAAAAAGGCCTTCAATTTCTTCAACAAACCGAAAAAAATATACAATATTATTAGGTATAATATTGGGCTTTATTGTCACCTTAACCTCAGTTGGTGCGGGCGCAATCGGGGTCACTATGTTATTAATTCTATACCCAAGTTTATCAATAAAAAAAATTATAGGAACGGATATTGCTCATGCTGTACCACTAACATTAATTAGTGGAATTGGGCATGCCTCAATTGGTACTGTAGACCCAAAATTACTCATGGTTTTATTAATAGGCTCTATTCCAGGTGTCTGGATCGGTTCAAAATTAAATGCCAAGGCCAATGAGGAATGGATCAGATTACTGTTAGTAATTATCCTTATTGGAATTGCGATTAAATTAATAGGTAATAACATAAATGTATAAATATGATCATATAGATAGCCAAATTGTTAATGAAAGAGTTAATCAATACCAAGATCAACTTAACCGTTTTCTAAAAAAAGACTTAACTGATGAGGAATTCCGTCCACTTCGACTCCAAAATGGCTTGTATATTCAACGACATGCTCCCATGCTTAGAGTGGCGATTCCTTACGGTCTTCTTTCATCCAGCCAACTTAGAACATTAGCTGATATCGCTGATCAATTTGATCGAGGATATGGGCATTTCAGTACACGTCAAAATATTCAATTTAATTGGCCTAAGCTTGTAGATACTCCTCATATATTGAGAAAATTAGCTGAATCTGAAATGCATGCTATTCAAACTTCAGGAAATTGCATTCGCAATATCACAACAGACCCCTATGCTGGCGTAACTCCTGATGAAATTATAGATACTCGATACGTTGCAGAAATTATAAGACAATGGAGCACATTTCACCCTGAATTTGCTCTTCTTCCAAGAAAATTTAAGATTTCAATAAGCGGATCAAAACAAGATCGAGCATTAATCAAAACCCATGACATTGGCTTAGAGTTAATTCAAGATAATACACAAATCTTTGCCAATATTTATGTTGGTGGCGGATTAGGAAGAACTCCTATCATTGGTCAACTCATTAAAGAAAAACTTCCTATTGAAGATTTATTAACTTATTGCGAATCTATCATAAGAGTTTATAACTTGTATGGTCGTCGAGATAACATGTACAAGGCAAGAATTAAGATACTGGTGAAATCTCTGGGTGTTGAGGAGTTTAGAAAACAAGTTGAAGAGGACTGGGAATATGGAGTTAATTCACCAAATAAAATTGATCAATCAGAAATAAACCGAATCAAAAAGTTCTTCACTGAACCAGATTACAAAGCGCTTTCTTCAATTGATTTTAAAAATAATTATAAAAGTGAACACCATTTCTTGAAATGGATTGACCGGAATACTCGTCTTCACAAAATTCAAGGGTATCGATCCGTGACTATATCCCTCAAAGGGAAAAAACAACAAGCTCCAGGGGATATCCTTAGCCAACAGATGAGGGATGTAGCAGATCTTGCAGACAAGTATTCATTCAGTGAAATTAGATCAACACACGAACAAAATTTGGTACTTGCTGATGTTGAAGAAAGGCATTTATTTGAGATTTACAACCAACTTATTAAAACTAATTTAGCTGAAGCTAATATAGGTTTAATTACAGATATGATCTGCTGCCCAGGTGGAGATTTCTGTAGCTTAGCAAACGCAAAAAGTATTCCCATCGCTAAAAGTATTGAGCAACTTTTTGATGATTATGATTATCTTTATGAATTAGGCAGCATGACTCTAAATATCTCTGGGTGCATGAACGCTTGTGGTCATCATCATGTTGGCAATATTGGTATTTTAGGCGTTGATAAGGATGGATCAGAATGGTACCAAGTTACCTTGGGAGGACAACAAGGAGAAGATGCGGCTCTTGGTAAAGTCATTGGGCCATCTTTTTCGGCTGAAGAAATTCCCAATGTTATTGATTTAGTTCTAAAAACATATATAGAAATGAGGCTTGATGAGGAATTATTTATTGATTGCTTCAATAGAATTGGAATAGAACCTTTTAAAGAAAGGGTTTATCAGCATTGATCATGAAAACACAATTAATAATAAATAATGAGCTTATAAATAATGAATGGGCATTGGTAGTTCCAGAAATATCAATAGAAAATGTAAAAAAACAAGCTGGAAAAGTTGTACAGTTTAAAACAACAGGAGAAGAGATCCCTAGTCATGAGGATATTGAAAAAACCATTCTTCCTGAGGCAAGCAAAGTTCTATTGCCACTCAAATTATATCTCCTCAAAAAGGTAGAATTAGAAAAGAAATATAGCGAGATTGGGTTATGGATATACTCTCATGAAGAAATTAATTTATTTAAACAGCTTGACAAAGACATTAATGAATTTCCCGTTGTAGGTGTAATGATTGAAAAGTTTGCTGATGGAAGAATCTTCTCACTCGGTAATTTGATTAGAAGAAAACTAAAATATAAGAATGACATGAGAGCCCTGGGAGATATTTTAAAAGATCAGCTTTTTTTTCTCAAGCGTTCAGGCTTTACCAGCTTTTTAATCAAAGAAGGTCGCGATCCAATTGACGCTATAAAGGGTTTAAATGATTTTACCTATTCATACCAAGGTACTCTTAATGAGCCCCCTCTCTGGAAGAAAAGATAATATGGCTATAACAACATCTTCAAAAAAAACTGAATCCTTACTCTTAACAGATCAACTAAAAACTGATGTTGCTGACAAATCAACACAAGCTCAAAATCTTTTAAATCAATCATTTGATGATTATAAAAATATTTGTTTTGCTACAAGCATGGGTGCTGAAGATATGGTGATTTATGATTTAATAAATAAAATGAATAGGTCAATAGACATATTTACCCTAGATACAGGTCGCCTTCATGCAGAAACTTATGAATTAATTTCTCATATAAATTCGAATTTTAAAAATAAAATTAAAATTTTTTTCCCTGATGCAAATGAGATTAAAAATTATGTTGATACAAGAGGAATCAATGATTTTTATAACTCACTCGATTCAAGAAAAGAATGCTGCCGTATAAGAAAAATTGAACCATTAAAAAAAGCACTTCAAGGTCATGATGCCTGGATCACAGGACTAAGGTCTGAACAATCGATAACACGAGCGAATCAAAAGCTTGTTGTAAGAGATAATAGTTTTGAGATTGATAAAATTAGCCCTCTTCTCAATTGGAAAGAAGATGAAATTTGGGCCTATATAAAAATAAATAATGTTGCCTACAATCCACTCCATGATCAATTTTTCCCCAGTATTGGGTGTCAACCTTGCACAAGATCAATATCATTAGGTGAAGATATCCGCGCTGGAAGATGGTGGTGGGAAAACCCTGAACATAAAGAATGTGGTTTACATAAAAAATGAGGTATAACAATGCAAAATGAATTATCACATTTGGATTGGCTTGAATCAGAAGCAATCCATATAATGCGAGAAGTCGCTGGTCAATGCAGCAACCCCGTCTTACTCTTTTCAGGTGGAAAAGACTCACTCTGTCTTTTAAGGATTGCAGAAAAAGCATTTAGGCCTGGTAAATTTCCCTTCCCATTAATGCATATTGACACTGGTCATAATTATAAAGAGGTTATAGATTTTAGAGATAAAAAAACAAGTGATCTTGGCGAGCGCCTTATTGTTAGATCAGTCGAGGACTCAATGGCTCGAGGTACAGTAAAGTTAAATTATGAACTAGAACCAAGAAATAAATATCAGTCTATTACTCTTCTTGAGGCAATAGAAGAATTTGAATTTGATTGTTGTATTGGTGGTGCTCGCAGAGATGAGGAAAAAGCAAGGGCTAAAGAAAGAATTATGAGTTTTCGTGACGCATTTGGGCAGTGGGATCCAAAAAATCAAAGGCCTGAATTATGGGATCTTTACAATGCAATGACGCATAAGGGAGAAAATATTAGGGCATTTCCTATTTCCAATTGGACTGAGATGGATGTATGGCAATATATTGAAAGAGAAAATCTCGATCTTCCATCTATATATTTTGCTCACCACAGAGACATAATTCGCAGAAATGGATCTATCGTTCCAGTCACTGATGTCACGCCGCCAGAACAAAATGAGATGATAGAAAATATTATGGTAAGGTTCAGAACAGTTGGGGATATAACGTGTACAGCCCCTGTTGAGAGCGAAGCAGATACAGTAGAAAAAATAATTAAAGAAACAGCTGAAACAAGAATTTCTGAACGAGGCGCAACACGTCTTGATGATCAAATGTCTGAAGCGTCAATGGAACAAAGAAAAAAAGAAGGATATTTTTAATGAAAAAACAGTCAGATTCATTATTGAGATTTATTACATGCGGAAGTGTTGACGACGGGAAAAGCACATTAATTGGTCGCTTACTTTATGACTCAAAAACAATATTATCTGATACATACAATCAAATTGAAAAAACATCTCAAAAAAGAGGGCTTAATGCAGTCGATCTATCGCTTTTAACTGATGGGCTTCAGGCTGAAAGAGAGCAAGGAATAACGATCGATGTAGCGTACCGTTATTTTTCCACACCCACACGAAAATACATCATTGCAGATACTCCGGGTCATGAACAGTACACAAGAAATATGGTAACAGCGGCATCCACAGCTCAAGCTGCTATTATTTTGATTGATGCCCGTAAAGGTATTCTGACTCAAACCAAAAGACACACGTATCTATGTAAATTACTAGGTATTAAACAATTTATAGTTGCAATCAACAAAATGGATTTGATTGAATATGATGAAAATAAATTTAATCTTATAAAAGATGACTATTTAAAAATGTTTAAATCCATCCAAGTCAATAAAGAAAGTCAATTTAACACCAAATTTATTCCCTTATCAGCTTTAAATGGAGACATGGTTGTTGAGCGTTTAAATAATATGAGCTGGTATAAAGGTGAATCACTGCTTGAAGTATTAGAGCTTGCAGAAACTCAATCATTAAATAGTACATTAGATTTTAGATTTCCCATCCAATATGTTTGTAGGCCAAGAGATTCAGGAAATAAAGATTTACATGATTTTAGAAGCTTCATGGGGCGAATTGAATCAGGAAAAATTAAAAAAGGCGATAAAATTAAATGCTTACCTAGTGATCATCAAACAACCATTAAAGATATATTAATAGGCAATGAATCGGTAAATGAGGCTATAGCTCCTCAGTCTGTTTCAATACTTTTAAATGATGAAATTGATATATCAAGAGGTGATATGCTTACAGACGCTCAAAACTTACCCAAAATTTCAAAAGACATTAATGCAACTATTTGTTGGCTTTCCGAAGAAAAATTAAACCCAAGCAGAGTCTATAAAATTATGCATACAAGTAAGGTTGCAAAAGCCAAAATTGCCACAATTTTTGATAAAATAGATGTTAATACCTTAACATCAATTGCATCAAACGAAATAATAACAAATGATATAGCAAGGATTAATATTAGGCTTGCACAATCAATAATGGCTGATTGTTATTTTGAAAATAGAAAAACAGGGTCTTTTATTATGATTGATGACAGCACAAATCATACCGTTGCTGCTGGAATGATAAACGAAATATTGTAAGAGGAAAAAAAATGACTTATGTAGTTACCGAAAATTGTATTCAATGTAAATATACTGATTGTGTAGATGTTTGTCCTGTCGATTGTTTTGTTGAGGGTCCAAATTTTTTAGCGATTGATCCTGAAGAGTGCATTGATTGTACCTTATGTGTAGCCGAATGCCCTGCTGAAGCAATTTTTGCAGAAGATGATGTTCCAGAGGATCAGTTAGACTTTATTGAAATTAATGCAAAACTTGCAAAAGTATGGCCGATAATATCTGAAAGAAAAGATCCCCTACCTGACGCTGACTCCTTTAATGGAAAAAGCGATAAAAGAGAGTTATTAATCGAGGAATAAGTTCTTTTCTCTCCAGGCTAAAGTTTTCATTATTGAGAATAAACCTAAAAGAAAAATCATAAACATACCTAATGCCAATGTTGCAGTTGAAGACCACGTAATAGGTACAATAATGCCAGCAACGATTGAAGAAACAAGCATCTGACTAAATGCTTGCCCTGATGCTGCAGTCCCCCTTGTTTTAGGAAAACAATCAAGTGCTTTAATTGAGATTAGCGGCATAGCTGAAGCCATACCAATATTGTACAAAGCAATAAATAAAATATTTAACCAAATAAGAGTTTCAAAAAAAGTGCAAAAAATTAAGTTTGCAAAAGAAATGATAAACATCCAAGCATAGGAAAATTTCAGCATTTTTTCTGGACTAATAATACCTGCAGTTTTTTTAGAAATCATTGAGCCCATAATCATTCCTGTTACTGTTGGAATAAATAAAAACCCAAATTGAGATGGGTTTAGGTTTAAATGATTAATAAGAAAAATTGGACTGGCTAGTACATACAAAAAGAATGCAGAGAAGTTAAACGATACAGCTAAGATTAAAAAAATATAATTCTTATCTGCTAGTAAATTTTTGTACCTAGTGAATAGTTCCAAAAAACTAAATGAAAGTCGATTCTCATTATTGATTGTCTCTGGGAGATATTTAACTGAAAAAAATGAAATAATAATGGCATAAACCATTAAAAAGACAAATATGGACTGCCATCCAAATCCTAGCAATACTCCGCCTACCATTGGCGCAATGGCTGGTGCAATTCCAAATATTATTTGTATAGTTGCCATTACCTTTTGAGCAGTTGGACCACTATACAAATCACGGACCATAGCGCGAGCAACCACATTACCAGCACCTCCACCAACCCCTTGAAGCAATCTACTAAACCATAACATTTCAATTGATGTCGAAAGCGCACAACCAATAGATCCAATAATAAATAAAATTAAACCAAATTTTATGGTTTTTATTCGACCAATTGAATCGGATATTGCACCATGAAATAATGTCATGAGGGTATAAGGGACTAAATAAAAAGTTAATGTTTGTTGAATAAATTTGGAATTAGTATTTAACTCACTTTCCATGATATGAAATGCAGGAAGATAGGTATCAATTGCAAAAGGTGCAAGTGCAGTAAGCGAAGCTAAAATTAGTATTCGGGGGTTAAGAAAAAACATAAGTTATTATAAGGCTAAGGAAGTGCTTTAAAATCTTTTAATCTTTCTTTGTGTTCGCCTTGAATAATTTCTTTTGAATTTTTATCAGTTCTAAAAATAATAGGTTGTGCTTGCAATCTTTCATTTTTAGAATCTTCGAGTGCTTGGTCAATTAAATGTCTATGCGGTGATTTTGTGCATATTGGGTCAGCAGCTTCAGCATCACCAGACAATAAAAATGCTTGGCAACGACATCCGCCCAAATCATTTTCTTTCTCTGAGCATGATCTGCATGGTTCTTTCATCCAATCATCGCCTCTATACTTATTAAATGCTGTAGAGTCGTACCAAATTTCTTTTAAATCGTTATTGGTAACATTAGGAAAATTCATATCAGGCAGAACTCGTGCTGAGTGGCAAGGTAATACATCACCATTAGCCGTTACAATCATAAACACTTCCCCCCAACCATTCATACATTTTTTTGGTCGCTCTGCATAGTAATCAGGAACAACAAAAAATATTTTCATTTTATTGCCAATATACTCTCTAAACTCATTCGTAATTTTTTCAGCCTCATCAATCTGTTCTTTTGTTGGCATTAGTTGATTTCTATTAATAAGCGACCACCCATAATACTGAGTATTGGCAAGCTCAACATAGTCGGCACCAAGTGCTTCAGCCATCTCTAGGATTTCTTTAATGTGTCCTATGTTATAACGATGGATAACCACATTTAAAACCATCGGATAACCCCTATCTTTAATCATAGCGGCTACTTTTTGTTTTAGTTTAAAAGTTGAAGTATCTGTTACAAAATTTGAAATTTCTTCAGTAATATCATGCATTGAAAGCTGGATATGATCTAAGCCACCAGATTTGAAAGCATCAATTCTTTTTTCAGTAAGGCCAACTCCAGAAGTAATAAGATTAGAGTAGTAACCTAAATGATTAGCTTCAACGACAATATCTTCAATATCATCTCGAAGAAGCGGCTCTCCCCCTGAAATACCTAATTGTAAGGCTCCTAATTTTCTAGCATCTCTTAATACCTTAATCCACTCATCCGTACCTAATTCATTTTTGGTGTAATCCGCATAATCTGTCGGGTTGTAACAAAAGGCACAATGTAAAGGGCATCTGTAGGTTATTTCAGCAAGCAACCACAAGGGTTGAGTTTGTGTCACATTTGATTCAACACCATTATTAAGACTAGCCATATTAATCCTTAGTAATCCATGCTTTTTCTAAAGCAAATTCAAACATCGAAATGATATCTTTATCAATATCTCCAGCATCTTTAAATTTATTTTTTAAAGACGTAATTACATCTAAAACCGTATTTTTTCCATCCACAAGGTTAAGTATTTCTCCAGCACTTGGGTTCAATTTAACCATTCCTTCTGGAAACAAAATTACATAACAATTTTGAGCCTCTTCCCACTGAAATCGGTGGTGTGGAGAAATTTTATATACATCACCATGCTCTATCTTCATATTAATATACCGGTTGCCTTAAGTAATCTTTTCCATCCATAGTGATTTTAGTTGATTGCAACATAATTGAATCAGCAATCACCCAGAGAACATTTAATTTAAACTGAAGAATTTCTAATGCTTTCTCTTGCATGTCCCTGCTCTGGCTAAAGTAGTCAAGTGTAACATTTAAGCCCTGTTCAACATCACGTCTTGCTTCAGTTAATCTTTTTTTGAAGTATTTCAAACCAGCTTCATCAACCCATGGATACATTTCTGGCCATGAGCTAATTCTTTGTTGATGGATGTGTGGAGCAAATAACTCAGTTAGTGACGAACATACTGACTCTTGCCAAGGTCTTTGTTTGCAGAAATTAATATAAGCATCAACAGCAAATTTGACACCTGGTGAGACATGTTTTAAAGAAACAACATCCTCACGAGTTAAACCAACAGCTTTCCCAAGCTCAACCCAAGCTTCAATACCGCCATAAGGCTCCTCAGGCGTCCCGTCATGATCTGTGATTCTTACAATCCATTGTTTTCTCACTTCCACATCAGGGCAATTTGATAATATGGAAGCATCTTTCATTGGAATTCCTATCTGGTAATAGAAACGATTTAATACCCAAGCCTGGAGTTGCTCCTTAGAAAGTTTTCCCTCATACATTGCAACATGAAAAGGATGATATATATGATAACCCTGCCCTTTAGTTCTTAGCTTTTCTTCAAACTCTTTTCTTGACCATGGTGCCGTCATTTTTGTACCTTTCTAAACTAAATAATAATATCCATTCCATCGTAGGACACCTCAATACCATGAGAATTTAAAACCTCTCTCTCAGGTGAGTCTTCACGAAGAATTGGATTAGTGTTATTTATATGAATTAATATTTTTCTTGGTTTTTCAAGTGATGTAAGCGTATCAATAATTCCGCCTTTGCTAGATTGATCAAGATGCCCCATCTCACTTGCTAATTTATCATTAATACCAAACCGAGACATTTCATCATTAGTCCAAACAGTGCCATCAACAAGTATGACATCAGCGTTCTTCATAAAATCATAAACATGATCTTCAATCACACCTAAACCTGGGGCATAAAAAAGATTTTTACCCGTCTTTTTATCTAAAACTCGGTAGCCAACATTGTCTCCAGGAACAGTGTTGTGACGGTGAGGTGAATATGGAGGAGCCTCACTTTTAAGGGGGACTGCTGTAAACTCTAGATTTTCTGCTTTTGGAATTTCAAATGGCTTTAAATCTGTTTTCACTTCATGCCAATTAACACCTCTAAAATGTCCAAGAATATTAAAGATGGGAAAACCGGTAGTCATATCATCATGAACTGATTTTGTACAATAAATATCCCAAGGCTTATCATGTTCCCTGAGAATAAGGAGGCCTGTGGTGTGATCAATTTGACCATCGCAGATAATTATTGAGGCTATGCCAGTATCTCTTACTTTCCTCGCTGGTTGCAGCGGAGGAAATGATTCAATTTGAGCTCTAATATCAGGAGATGCGTTAAATAAGATCCAGTCTTCCCCATTGCTACTTACAGTGATAGAAGATTGTGTTCTTGCAGATGACTTGATGTTATGTTGACGCAAACCTTTGCAATTTTCACAATTACAATTCCATTGCGGAAAACCACCACCTGCTCCGGACCCTAAAACTCTTATGTGCATATAAACCCCTTAATTAAACCAACGAAGAGTATGAATGACTTTTAAGTTTACCCTAAGGCAAAAATATGCAAAAAAAACTCATGGAATTCATGAGTTAAGACTATATCTTACGATTCAATATTGAAGCAATCTGACTCAATTCTGACATTAGCTTTTTTAATTCTTCTGGATTGATAGCCTGATCAGCATCACACCAGGCTTCACATGGTGTTGGGTGCATCTCCACCAGCAATCCATCAGCTCCTGCAGCAATTGCGGCCCTTGCTAACGATGGAACCATCCAAGCTTTTCCACCAGCATGAGATGGATCAATAATGACAGGTAAATGCGTCTCTCTTTTTAATACTGGTACAGCTGTTACATCCATTACATTTCTATATGCTGTTTCAAAAGTTCTAATTCCTCTTTCACAAAAAATAATATTATGGTTTCCTCCAGAGGCAATATATTCAGCTGCCATTAGCCATTCAGAAATAGTGGCCGAAAGACCTCTTTTCAGGATAACTGGGGTATGAATTTTACCAACTTCCTTGAGTAATTCGAAGTTTTGCATATTCCTAGTACCAATCTGAATAACATCAACTCCCTTTTCCAAGAATGTATCAAGATGTCTAACATCAAGGAGCTCAGTTACAATTGGTAAATTTTCTTTATCCGCAGCCTCTTTAAACATATCAAGACCTTCAAATCCAATGCCTTGAAAAGAATATGGGCTAGTTCGAGGTTTAAATGCTCCTCCACGCATCATTCTGACGCCTGCGGCTTTTACAGCAGAAGCAGATGCAGCCATTTGCGATGGAGTTTCTACGGAACAAGGGCCTGAAATCACCTGAATGTTGTCACCACCGATTAAGTTACCCTTAATATTAATAATAGTGTCATCGCTATGCCATTCCCTTGCAACAATTTTATAGGGTTTAACAATATGCAAGGCCTGCTGAACCCCTGGAAGTGACTCTAATAACTCCGGGTCAAGTATTCTTTCATCGCCAATTGCCCCAATAACAGTTTTCTCAATTCCTTTTGATACTGAAGCATCAAGACCTTTATCTTTGATTTTTTCAATAACATTATCGATCTGCTGTTGTGTAGCAGATTTATCCATAACAATGATCATTTAATATTTCCTATAAATTCAGTCAATTTTTCAATAAAGATTTTATTCTCTTCCTCGGTACCAATACTTACTCTCAAAAAATCAGGCATTCCGTAGTTGGAAATTGGACGTAATATGATACCTTTATTTAATAAATATTCATAACATCGAAGTGCCGTGGATGGTGAGCCTAAAGAAAAACTAATAAAATTTCCATAACTTTTAATAAATGATAGATTTAAATTATTAAAATTTTCCTCTAAGATTTTCTTTTGTTCATTATTTTTAATGGCACTTTCTTCAACAAACTTAAGGTCATTTAAAGATTCAATCGCAGCAATCTGAGCAAGTGAATTAACATTAAAAGGTTGTCTGATTTGGTTTATTTTTGATACAGTTTTTAAGGATCCTACACCAAAACCAACCCTTAATGCAGCAAGTCCATAAGCCTTAGAAAAACTTCTACTCACAATAATATTTTCAAACTCTTCAAGCCATAAAAAAACATTAGATTTCAAATGGGCTTCTAAATACTCCTCATAAGCCTCATCGATAACAACCAGAATATTTGATGGTACTTTTTGAATAAACTCAAATAACTTTTGTTGATTAATTAATGTTCCTGTCGGGTTATTTGGATTAGCAATAAAGATTAGTTTTGTTTTCTTTGTAATTGCTTTGAAAAATCCATCCAAATCATGGTGAAAATCTAAAGCTGGAATAATTATTTCCTTTGCTCCAACAGCCTTGGTTACCAAGCCATAGACTGCAAATGCATGCTCAGAAAATATAATCTCCGATTCGTGATTGGCGACCACTCGAGCACATAATTCTAAAATATCATTCGAGCCATTACCCAATACAATTTGATTAGGTTTTAGATTAAATACTTCAGATATTTTATTAATCAAATCAAAACCAGAGCCATCCGGATATAAAAAATACTCCTCATATTCACTAATGGCTTTATAAACTTTTTTACTTATGCCGTAAGGATTTTCATTTGAGGCAAGTTTAATAATTTGATCTTCAGGAATTCCAATTTTTCGAGATAATTCCTGAATTGGCATTCCACCAACATAGGGTTCGATTTTTTCAAGGTTTTCTAGAAATGAAACTGACATATAAATTTAATATCTTGGATAGGAGCCAAGATGTTTCAGAAAACTCGCTTTTGATTCAACTTCTAATAATGATTTTTTTATATTCGCATCTTCCTTATGTCCCTCGATATCAATAAAGAAGACATACTCCCACATTCCAATTTTTGCTGGTCGTGACTCAAGTTTTGTCATACTTACTTTATTCTTAGCAAAAGGTTCAACAAGATCAGCAATTGCTCCTGGTTTATTCTTTGTTGCCACCACAATTGATGTTTTATCATGCCCACTTCTTTTTGTTTCTTGCGTTGAAAGCACGAGGAATCTAGTTGTATTCGATTTTTCATCTTCAATATTTTGTCTCAAAATATTTAATTTGAATAATTTTGAAGCCCTCTCGCTCGCTATTGCTGCCGCACCTTTTTCATTTTTTGACAATTTTGCCCCTTCTGCATTACTTAATACTGCTTGAGTTTCAACATTAGGAAGGTTGTTCATAATCCAATTATGACACTGTGCGAGAGATTGACCATGTGCATATATTTTTTTAACAGATTTTATATTTTTACAACTTGAAATAAGATTGTGATGAACAGGAAGAATGATTTCACCACATATTTTTAAATCCGTATTGAGCATTAAATCTAATGTTCGACTAACAGCACCTTCTGTTGAGTTTTCAACAGGAACAACACCATACTGGCTCTCATCTGATTGAACATTACTAAAAACCTCATCAATACTCAAAGTGGGTATAAATTCAATTTTATCCCCAAATTTTTTAATTGTTGCTTCCTCACTAAATGTTCCAAAGGGTCCGAGAAAGCTAACCGCTAATTTTTTTTCTAATGCTCTGCAATTTGATATTATTGATGAAAAAATTGATCGAATACTTTCGGCAGACAAGGGTCCTTTATTATTATCAATAAGTTTTCGATATATTTGAGCTTCCCTTTCTGGTTTATATATCACACCATCTTTTTTTAATGCTCCAATTTCTTTTGCGTATTTTGCTCGCTTTGAAATCAAATCCAAAACTTTATTATCTATACTGTCAATTGCTATTCTAAGTTTGTCTAATTTTTTCATTTAAATTTAGTCTCAAATTCAATCATAAAATTAATTAATGCTTCAACACCCTCAATTGGCATTGCATTGTAAATAGAAGCTCTTAATCCACCAACAAGGCGATGCCCTTTTAATTGATACAGTCCAGCATTTTCTGCTTCTTCAACAAATTTCATTGTTAAATCATCATTAATTATTCTAAATGGAATATTCATTCTTGAGCGATTTATTGGATCTATATCATTGTAATAAAAGTTAGATTGATCAATAAATTCATAAAGTAATTTTGATTTTATTTTATTTTTTTCTTCAATAACCTTTAAACCACCCATTTTAAGAAGCCATTCAAAAACTAACCCAGCCATATAAATACTATAAGTAGTAGGTGTATTAATCATCGAATCATTTTCAGCTTGAATTTTCCAATTATGGGTCGTTGGAGTTTGTTTTTGATTAAGTCCCAATAAATCATCTCGAACTATTACGATTGTCAAACCTGCTGGTCCAATATTTTTTTGTGCTCCAGCATATATGACCCCGTATTTAGATATATCAATTTGCCGAGATAGAATTGTAGATGACATATCAACAACTACAGGTATATTGATTTTAGGGTCGTCAAAATATTCAACGCCATGTATAGTTTCATTTTGACAAAAATGAATATAGCTATCATCATCCGAATATACCCATTCATTTTGATTAGGTGCTTTTACATAATTGTTAGACTCTGATGTTGCTGCTATTTTGATATTTTTAAAAACCTGAGCATCATCATAGGTTCGTTTTGACCAATAGCCAGAGACAACATAAGATGCAGATTTATTCCCAAGTAAATTCATGGGCACCATAAAATTTTGAGTTATAGCACCTCCCTGAAGAAAAAGTATTTTGTAGTTACTGGGAACATGAAAAAGATCTCTAAGATTTTTTTCAACGTTTTTAAAAATACTCATGAATTCTTTACCACGATGTGACATCTCAAGAACTGTCATCCCGGTATTATTCCAATTTAAAAACTCTTGATGTGCAATTGTCATAACCTCTTTTGGAAGCATCGAGGGTCCTGCAGAGAAATTATATTTACAAGGATTTTTAACAGAATCTAAAGGATTCATGAAACAGCATCCTCATCATCATCGTCATGTTCACTTTCAGCAACTTTTTCTAGTCCACGAAGTTTTTCATCAGGGCCTAAATTTATAAGAGTCACACCTTGGGTAGCTCTTCCTAGCTCACGAATTTCACTAACTCTTGTTCGGATTAATACCCCACCCGTTGTGATTAACATTAACTCATCATGATCCCCAACTAATTTAGCGCCAACAACAGATCCATTTCTATCACTAACCTGTATTGCTTTGACACCCTGTGTCCCTCTTCCGGATCTTCTAAATTCAGATAGCTGTGTTCTTTTTCCATAGCCATTTTCAGTTGCAACCATAACAGACTGAGATTCATTTTCAGCAATCAATAAAGATAAAACTTCAGAGCCGTCACTGAGCTTCATGCCTCGGACTCCCCTAGCATTTCTTCCCATACTTCTTACATCCGACTCTCCAAACCAGACTGCTTTACCATTGTTGGAAACTAAGACAACATCATTCTCGCCCTTAGTAATAGCTGCACCAACTAAATAATCTCCATTATCAAGTTTTAAGGCAATGATTCCAGATTTTCTTGGATTAGAAAAATCAGATAATGGAGTTTTTTTCACCGTACCTTTTGCTGTCGCCATAAATATAAATTCATTATCAACAAATTCCTTAACAGTGAGAATCGTATTTATTTTTTCACCTGGCATTAACGGAAAAAGATTAACAATAGGTTTTCCTCTACTGATTCTACTTCCTTGAGGAACTTCGTATACTTTCAACCAATACACTTGTCCCCGGCTTGAAAAACACAAGATATTATCATGAGAATTTGCCACAAACATCTGATCAATAAAATCATCATCTCTTGTAGCCGTTGCTTGCTTGCCTCGACCACCTCTCTTTTGCGCACGATAATCATCTAATGCCTGAGCTTTTATATACCCAGTGTGAGATAAAGTGACAACCATATCCTGAGGGGCTATTAAATCTTCAATGGATAAATCTTCTGCATTTTCAACAATTTCACTTCTTCGTTTATCCCCGTATTCTTCTTTTATTTCCAGTAACTCATCTTTGATTATTTGTGTTACCCGATCAGGTTTATTAAGAATATCAATTAAATTCGATATAACATCCATAATCTCTTTATATTCTGTAACAATTTTATCCTGCTCAAGCCCTGTTAATCTTTGCAGCCTCATCTGAAGAATTTCTTGAGCCTGAGTATCCGATAATTTATAGCCTTTTTCTTTTAATCCATAGATAGAAAGTAAACCTTCAGGTTGGTATTGCTTTGGATCATCTTTTTTAAGCATAGACACAACGACATTTGAACTCCACTCTCTTTTCATTAACTCAAGCTTGGCGTCATTTGGCGAAGGTGAAGATTTAATAATTTTAATCATTTCATCAACATTTTCTAAGGCAACTGCCAGCCCTTCTAAAACATGGCCACGCTCTCTGGCTTTTCTTAATTCAAAAACTGTTCGTCTGGTAATTACCTCTCTTCGATGATTTAGAAATGCATCTAAAACCTGCTTAAGGTTAAGCAACTTTGGTTGACCATCAATTAAAGCAACCATATTTATTCCGAATGAATCTTGAAGCTGGGTTTGTTTGTATAGATTATTTAAAATAACATCAGGAATCTCGCCACGCTTTAACTCAATGACCACTCGCATTCCGGATTTATCAGACTCATCCCTTAGGTCTGAAATTCCCTCAAGCTTTTTATCATTAACTAATTCTGCAATTTTCTCGAGTAGGTTTTTTTTATTTACCTGATAAGGTAACTCATCAATAATAATTACCTCTTTATTCCCCTTTTCAGCCTCTTCAAAATGAGTTCTACCCCTCATCACCACTCTTCCACGACCAGTTTTATAACCCTCTCTAATGCCAGAATTACCATGAATTATTCCAGCAGTTGGAAAATCTGGCCCAGGTATAAATTCCAGTAATTCATCAATTGTGATATTAGGATTATTTAAAACCTCGATGCAAGCATTGATAACTTCGGTGAGGTTATGTGGGGGTATATTTGTTGCCATCCCAACCGCAATTCCTGAACTACCATTAATCAATAAATTAGGAATTCTTGTCGGCATGATTAGAGGTTCATTTTCAGATCCATCATAATTAGGCCCAAAATCTACTGTATCCTTATCAATATCAGCTAAAAGCTCATGTGATATTTTAGACATGCGAATTTCTGTATAACGCATTGCTGCAGCATTATCACCATCTATGGATCCAAAGTTACCTTGTCCATCAACTAACATGTATCTAAGACTAAAGTCTTGGGCCATGCGAACTATAGTGTCATATGCGGCTGTATCTCCGTGAGGGTGGTATTTACCGATTACATCACCAACAATTCTTGCTGATTTTTTATAAGGACGATTATAGCTATTGCTTAGTTCATGCATTGCAAATAAGACACGTCTATGCACAGGTTTTAGTCCATCACGAACATCTGGAAGTGCTCTTCCCACAATCACGCTCATTGCGTAATCAAGGTAAGATTTCTTCATCTCATTTTCAAGACTTACGGGTATGGTTTCTTTGGCAAATTGAGTCATAATTTTTTTTGAAATAGCTATGAATGTTACTTACATTTTAGCATGGGTTAGCCTAATTATAGGGCTTAATGACAGTTTAAATATTAAAATTAAAGCTTAAGATCTGTAATAATATCATTCACATTTTCAAGTCCAACAGCAATTCGAATTAAGCTGTCAGTTATACCAGATTCATCCCTTTCAGCCTGAGTTAATCTTGAATGTGTAGTTGTTGCTGGATGGGTAATCGTAGATTTGGTATCGCCTAGATTTGCTGTGATTGATAACATTCGGGTTTTATTTATCAATGACCAAGCCTCTTTTTTTCCTCCTTTTAAACTAAAAGACAAAACCGCACCACCCAAACTCTGCTGTTTTTTTGCAATAATATATTGAGAGTGGCTTTTTAGTCCTGGATAATAAACTTTAGAAATATTTTTATTCTTTTCTAAATATAAAGCCAAAGCCAAGGCATTGCTTGATTGTTGTTCCATTCTAATTTTTAGAGTTTCTAGTCCTTTTAAAAAAATCCAAGCATTAAATGGGCTTAGAGATACTCCAGTATTTCTTAAAAAAGTAAAAATCTCTGACATGACATTTCTTTTTCCTAAAACTGCTCCGCCAAGACATCTTCCTTGACCATCAAGGTATTTTGTTGCCGAATGAATAATTATATCTGCTCCGAGTTTTAAGGGTAATTGTAATGCTGGGGTACAAAAGCAATTATCAACAATCAATTTTGCCTTTGCAGATTTAGCTAACTCTGCCAATTTAGAAATATCAACTATTTCAGTAAGAGGGTTTGATGGGGTCTCGACGAAGAAAAGTTTTGTATTTTTTTTAATCGAATTCTTCCAAGATGCTAGATCAGATAAATTTACAAAAGAAATATCCAAGCCCCATTTTGATAAAAAATTATTAAATAATTGAACCGAAGTTCCAAAAATACTCTTAGAAACTATTACATGATCTCCAGGTTTACAAAGAGCCATGAAAGTTGCTAATATTGCCGACATTCCTGATGATGTAGCGATACACTGCTCGGCACCTTCAAGTGCAGCGAGTCTTTCTTCAAACATATTGACAGATGGATTGGTAAAACGGCTATAAACATATCCTGGATCATCGCCAGAAAATCGACGAGCTGCCTCTTGGGCATTCTTAAAAACAAAACTAGATGTTAAAAACAATCCTTCAGAGTGTTCGCCAAATTGTGACCTTTCAGTTCCGGAGCGAACTGCATTAGTTTCGAATTTTTTATTATTTTTTTTCATATTATCCTGACTGATCAGGTTTATTCCTCAGTTTAGCTAATAGTTGTATGCGCTAGCAAGCTGGTGCAAATCCACGCGAAGTCATTATGGATAAAAAAAATTAAATGGTCAACTCAGCTACCTAAAGCTCAATAACATCATCTATAGTATTATTGTCTTCGCTTGTAATTAAATTCAAGTCTAATTGAGTAATAGAGTTTTGTGGTTTTGTATGATTTACTGAGTCGGCACGAATAGACTCAATCAGGTTCAAATAATTTTCATCAATATCTTGTGTAACATAATTACCATCAAAACATGATGCATCAAATTGATTTAATTTTTTATTTTCTTTAGTAATGTTAGCTTTAAGATCATCTATATCCTGATAGACCACACCATCAGCACCGATATCCTTACAGATTTCCTCTACTGTTTTGTTGTGAGCAATCAGTTCATTTCTTGATGGCATATCTATTCCATAAACATTAGGAAACTTTACTGGGGGTGCTGCTGATGCCAGAAAAACTTTTTTAGCACCCGCTTCTCTTGCCATCTCTACTATTTCTTTTGAGGTTGTCCCTCGAACAATTGAGTCATCAATTAATAAAACATTTTTATTTTTAAATTCAATAGCAATTGGATTAAGTTTTTGACGTACTGACTTTTTACGTGTTGCCTGACCAGGCATAATAAATGTTCTTCCAATATAACGATTTTTTACAAACCCTTCTTTAAAATCTGTTTTTAACTGCAATGCAACTTGAAGTGCGGATGGCCTGCTGGTATCAGGAATTGGTATTACCACATCAATTTTTTCATTTTTAAATTTGTCTTTTATTTTTTTTGCCAGCGAATCACCCATATTTAACCTAGTTTGATAAACAGACACTCCATCTAAAACAGAATCAGGACGCGCTAGATAAACATATTCAAAGATACATGGGCTCATCTGCTTATTTTTAACACATTTTTTTGAATAGAAATTTCCATTCAAGTCAATAAAAATAGCTTCACCGGGATCAACATCTCTTAACAGATCAAAACCCAGAACATCCAAAGCAACACTCTCAGAAGCAACAACGTATTCAGGGCCATCGCCTGTTTCTCTTTTACCAATTACAAGAGGTCTTATTCCATGAGGGTCTCTAAAAGCGAGTAATCCAAAATTTGCAATCATCGAAACAACTGCAAAGGCTCCACTGCACCGATGATAAAGTGATGTGGCTGCATCAAAAATTACATCTGTTGTAAGGACATTCTTTTTTGATGATTCTACTAATTCATGGGCAAGAACATTAATTAGGACTTCAGAATCAGAATTGGTATTGATATGTCGAAGATCTTGCTGAAACATTTCTTGTTTTAATTTTGCTGAATTTGTTAAATTTCCATTGTGTCCAAGAACAATTCCATAAGGTGAGTTTACATAAAATGGTTGAGCTTCAGCGGCAGATGATGAACCTGCTGTAGGATAACGCACATGGGCTATTCCAGCATTTCCAATTAGATTTCGCATATGTCTGGTTTGAAAAACATCTTTAACCAAACCATTGTTTTTATGCATATAAAAACGATTGCCATCAGTAGTCACAATACCTGCAGCATCCTGACCTCTGTGTTGTAGAACCAACAATCCATCGTATAACATCTGGTTAACTGGATTGTTTGAAACAATTCCAATAACTCCACACATTATATGTACTCCTTGGTTAAAACAGCATATTCATATTCTACATGGGTTACTTGATATTTTGGCAAATAGTCTAAGATAAATGAAAATATTGGATCCAAAAATGGGAGTATTAAAGACTTATCTTGATTAATCAAACTTACAAAAGGTATCAATTGATTTAAATAAACTAAAATTAAAATAATAATTAAGCCTCTTGCTAAACCAAACATAAAACCAAAACACCGGTTCATTAAAGAAAGTCCTGCGAACTTTAAAACTTTATTCATCAATTTGACAAAAAAAGAAGTTAACAGCAATGTACCTACAAAAATGATTATGAAAGCAACAACAATTATAATTTCTGATTTATCTTGAACAGGAATCAAGCTTGCAATAGAGTCATCAAAAGTAGAAGCCAGATAAAATGAAAGCACTAAGCCAATTAAAGAAAGAGATTCCTTTATAAAACCTCGAATTATTCCATACACCGAAGAAATTACTAATACAGTAATAATGAAATAATCAAACGAGGTCATGAATTATTTTTTTTTATAATGCCGCTAAATTTATTATTTTTTAAAACATCAAGAGCTGCTTCAGCTTCGCTGTAATTATTATAGATTGTGGTTTTTACTAAATATAAATTTTGTTTATCTTTTGCAATTTCATCCATTAAACATTCAATGCCAACAGATTTGATTTGAGAAATTAATTCATTCGATTTATTTTTATCTGAAAAAACTCCAACTTGGATATAGTAATTATTAAGGGAAATTGTTTTAGATTCACTATCAATGACCTCATCTAGAGAATCATTATGTTCATCAATAAAAGATATTTTTATATGCTGTTTGTCCCCTATTGATCTATCATCTAAAAAAAAGTAAGACAAGACCAATAAGATTACTAAAATAACTAAAGCTCCGAGTAATCTTTTTTTTGCTTTTTTTAACTGTATTGCTTCCGAAAAAGGATCTTCATTTGCCGCCATAGTCATCCTTAAAAATTTCACTAATCACATAAAAACTTCCAAACACAACTATTCTATCATTTTTTTGTGCATTGTTTATCGCTTGAATATAAGCATCTCTGATCGATAAAAAAGATGTAAACCGTAATTTATTTTGATTTAGAATTTTTGTTAATTGATCAATACTTTCTGTTCTTGGAGAATTTAGAGGAGCGACAAACCACTCTATTTGATTTTTTAAAGTTTTAAAAAATCCTGCATACTCCTTAAAATTTTTATCTTTTAATATCGAGAAAACAAGAAAAGTTTTTTTTAAGTCAAGAGTGCTCAAAGTATTTACTAAGTTTTTTATGCTATCTTCATTATGGGCCACATCAATGATAATTTCCGGGTTCTTGGATATTGTTTGAAATCTTCCAAAAAATAATTTATCAAAAAAGTCTTGCCTATGTACCAGTTGCCTTATTTCACTAAATCCAAATTTTTCAAGGGCATATACGGCGCAGGATAAATTTTTCTTTTGAATAATAGATAAATCGAAGTTCAAGTTATCGGGAAATAAACTTTCAAAACTAAAATGATTATTATAAATATATAAAATTGATTTTTTAATCTTAGCCTGGTCAATTATCATTTCATTATGTAACTCCTCACCACACACACAAATTTTATTTTCACGCATTACACCAGACTTTTCATATGCTATGTGATTAAGGGTTGGGCCTAAATAGTCAGTATGATCCAATCCAATTGAGGTAATAATAGAGATATCAGGCTCAAAAGCATTAACAGCATCTAATCGACCACCAAGACCAATTTCTAAAACAGCTATGTCAATATTTTTTTTATTAAAAATCAAAATTGCAGCGAGTGTGGTTATTTCAAAAAATGTTAAACATGATTCTGGGTCGTTGGCCAATATAAAATTAATTGCCGTAAGTATTTCTTCATCATTACATTTCTGATCATTGATCATGATTCTTTCGTTAAAGCTAAAAAAATGTGGCGAAGTGTATAGGCCAACATTAATATTTTGTGCTTTCATGAGAAGATGATTCAAATAGAAACAAACACTTCCTTTTCCGTTTGTACCAGCAACTGAAATAATTTTAAATTTTGGAATTATATTTAATTTTTGTTTGATTTTAATAAGACGATCTAGTGATAAATCAATGACTTTGCTGTGCCTATTCTCAAGCTTAGCTAGAAGTAAGTTGAGCTCGCTTATCAAGAACTACCTATGAAGTTTTGAAATGATATTTACTAAAGACTTACGCATTTCACGACGATCAACAATAAAATCAATCGCACCATGCGAGAGTAAAAACTCAGCCCTTTGAAATCCTTCAGGAAGTTTTTCTCGGACAGTTTGCTCTATTACCCTTGGACCAGCAAAACCTATTAATGCATTTGGTTCGGCAATGATAATATCTCCAAGCATAGCAAAACTTGCAGAAACTCCTCCCATAGTTGGATCCGTTAAAACTGATATAAAAGGTAATTTTGCTTTAGTTAATGCAGTCAATGCAGCACTTGTTTTTGCCATTTGCATTAATGAAAATAAGCCCTCTTGCATTCTTGCGCCACCGCTTGCAGAAAAACATATTAATGGAGTCTTATTTTCTATAGCATACTCAACCGCTTTAACAAATTTTTCACCCACTGCTGAACCCATAGAGCCACCCATAAAAGAAAACTCAAAAGCAGCAGCTGTAACTTTTAACGATTCTATTTTGCCTGTAATAACAACAAGCGCCTCCCCAATTTTATGATGAGCTTGAGCTTCCGTAAGTTTTTCATGATAGGGTTTAGAATCAACAAACTTTAAAGGATCTTTTGGTAAAATATTCTGAAAAATTTCTTTTTGACCAATCGAGTCAAACAGGAGCTTTAATCTTTCCCTAGCGGGCAATCGATGGTGATGGTCGCATTTTGGGCAAACATAAAGATTTTTTTCTAAATCACTATTGTATAGTGCAGTTTTACAAGATAGACATTTATGCCAAACACCATCGGGGACACTTTTTTTTGCCGATCCGACAATTTTTTTAATTTTTGGAGGGAATACATTTTTTAACCAACTCATATCAGATTACCTGCTTTATTGATCGTAAGATATTGCTTATGTTCTCAAGCATATTTGATTCATCAGAGACTTCAATTTCTTGAATAATGCGACTGCCTATAACAATTGCATCCGAAAATTTAGCAACATTTTTTGCTGTTTCTGAATCACGCACACCAAATCCAACGCCTATAGGAAGATCAGTTAAGGATTTAATTTCACCTACTCTATTTTTCACTTGTTCAATATCTATGTTTTGCGCCCCTGTAACTCCCTTAAGAGAAACATAATACAAAAAACCAGAAGCTTGTTTAATAATCTGCTCAATCCTCTTTTTTTCAGTTGTAGGAGCCAATAAGAAAATTGCATCAATGTCATTTTGTTTTAATTTCTCTACATACATTTTTGACTCTTCAGGAGGATAATCAACGGTAATAACACCATCAATATCAGATGATTTGCATAATTTTAAAAATTCATCAATTCCTATCGCCTCTATAGGATTTGCATATCCCATTAAAATCAGAGGCGTAACTTGATTTTGCTTTCTAAACTCTTTTGCTATCTCCAAAGTTTTCCGAATACCTACATTTTTTGCAAGAGCTCTTTCACTAGCTCTTTGAATAACTGGGCCATCTGCCATTGGATCAGAAAAAGGAATGCCTAGCTCTATCATGTCAGCCCCGGATGTGACAAGCTGGTGAAGAATTTTAATTGTCATTTCTGGTGAAGGATCACCTGCAGTTACAAATGGTATCAAAGCTTTTTGATTACTAATTTTTAAGGTATCAAAAGTTTTTCTTATTCTGCTCATTTATATTTTTATCCCAGCAATACCAGCTACAGTATTAATATCTTTATCACCACGACCAGACAAATTCACCAATATTGTTTTATCTTTTGATAGATCTCTTGCTAATTTTTCCGCATAGGCAATTGCATGACTTGTTTCAAGTGCGGGGATAATTCCTTCTGTTCTACATAAATTATGAAAAGCAGCTAAAGCCTCTTCGTCATTAATAGCAACATACTCTGCCCTTTTTGTGTCTTTAAGCCATGCATGCTCTGGACCAACACCGGGATAATCTAATCCAGCTGATACTGAATGAGTTTCAATAATTTGGCCCTCGTCATTTTGCATCATATAAGTTCTATTTCCATGCAAAACCCCAACAGGACTATTTGCAGTTAAAGGAGCTGCATGTTTTCCAGTTTCAATACCATGCCCAGCAGCTTCAACTCCTATTAATCTTGTATTTTCATAAGGGATGTAGGGATAAAAAATTCCCATAGCATTTGATCCGCCTCCGACACACGCAATAACGGCATCCGGTTGTTTTCCGACTAATTCATCCATTTGGACTATAGACTCTTTACCAACAACTGAATTAAAGTCTCTGACCATCATTGGATAAGGATGAGGGCCTGCAACAGTTCCAATAATATAAAATGTATTACTTACATTAGTGACCCAGTCACGTAATGCCTCGTTTAAGGCATCTTTAAGAGTTTTTGATCCACTTTCTACAGGAACAACTTCTGCTCCCAAAAGTTTCATGCGGTAAACATTAGGGCTTTGACGCTTCACGTCTTCAGATCCCATATAAACCACACAATCCAAACCTAAGCGAGCTGCAATAGTGGCTGTTGCTACTCCGTGCTGGCCAGCTCCAGTCTCTGCAATCACTCTTGGTTTACCCATTTTTTTTGCAAGCAAAGCTTGTCCAACAGTATTATTAACTTTGTGTGCACCAGTATGATTTAAATCTTCTCTTTTAAAATAAATCTGTGCGCCACCAATTTTTTTTGTTAAACGCTCAGCAAAATAAATTGGACTTGGTCTGCCAACAAAATGTTTTAGATCATGATGAAATTCATTTAAAAAGTCTTTATCGTCCTTGAATTGCTCATACATAACCTTTAACTCATCTAAAGCTTCAATAAGCGTTTCAGCAACAAAAGTTCCGCCGTAAGGACCAAAATGGCCATTTTCATCTGGAAAATTATAATTTTGCATTTTTTACAACCTTAATAAATGAATTTAATAGTTTATGGCATTTTACACCTTTGACGCCATCCTCTACACCCCCACTCACATCCACAGCATACGGTTTATAATGACTAACTAGTGATTGAATATTTTCAACATTCAAACCGCCTGCAACTATGATAGGTTTTGCTATATCTTTGGGTATTAACGACCAATCAAATGATTTACCTGAACCGCCGTAATGTTTTGTATCAAAAGTATCAAGGAGAATTGAGCTTGCGTCAATAAATTCCTCGCTAATTTTAACAATATCCGTGCTTTTCTCAACAGGAATAACTTTAATAAATGGGAAATTAAATGATTTACAAAAATCATTACTCTCATGTCCATGAAATTGAATTACATCAATTATATTTTGATCAAGAATACCACGAATAAAACTTTTATCATGATTTACAAAAAGTCCAACTTTCGTTAAAAATGGTGGTGTTTTTTTACTAATTAACTTAGCCTTTTCTGGTGAACAGTATCTTTGACTACCTTCATAAAAAACAAAACCAATTGCGTCAGCTCCAGCTTCAGATGATGCTAAAGCATCCTCTAAATTAGTAATTCCACAAATTTTTACCTTAATATCTCTCATGCAAGTATTTTATTATTTAAAGTCGGTATATTAAATCTTTCATCATATACAATATTAGTTAAATAAAGTCCATTTGGTGAAAATGTATTTGATGCTTTAGACCTATCTTTAACATCAAATAAATAATCAATGTAATTAATTTCTCTTTTTTCATTGGCTATATCCAAAATCACACTCATCATATTTCTAATTTGATGATGCAAAAAACCATCGGCTACAAATTTAAAAATTAAAAAGTTATCTTTTTTTGAATATCCGATTTCATAAATTTCTTTGATTGGTTTTTTAGATTGACATTCGCTCGATCTAAAACTGCTGAAATCGTGTGTACCTATAAATTTGGATAAAATTGAGTCCAACGTATCCAAATTTATATGATATGGGTATAAACCACAGTGTTTATCCCATATAGCTGATCGGCTCTGACTGCAATATAATAAGTATTGATATTCTCTGCGAACTGCACAAAATCTTGCATGAAAATCATCGCTAGCTTGAGAGGCCCACTTAATTACAATATCTTTAGGTAATAGAGAATTTACACCTTTGATCCATGAATGATTAGCTCTTACTGATGTTGTGTCAAAGTGAAAAACTTGACCCAAAGCATGTACTCCAGCATCTGTACGCCCGGCCGCTTCTATTTTTACATTATGATTTGCTACTTCTGACAATGCTGCTTCCAAATACTGCTGGATAGTTTTTACATTGGGTTGTATTTGAAAGCCACAATAATCTGTTCCTAAATACTCAACTATCGCTGCAATTCTCATAATAATATTAAAGATCCAATATATAAAAAAATGAAGAAATAACCCATAGGATTAACTGAGAATTTAGTATATCGAATTTTAATTTGTGTTTTATTTTCTAATAACTTTTTTAATGAAATTATTGGTTCTCTAAAATTAAAACTTTTTTTTGAGAAATTATCAAAATAAGTAAAAGTTAATAACATTATTTTATGAAGTCTTAAAACATTAAAAGAAAAAAATTTTAATGGGTATACAAAATACATTAAAGAATTAATTACGGAATAAGATGATGTTGAAATCAAATAGAGCTTAGCAACCAAAAAAAAATTTAACAACCTGATGCACTGCTCGGAACCAGAAATAAATCCTTCCAAAGTAAAATTTAAATTCATTACATTTATTATAATTTCACCAGGGATTGATAAGGGATAGATGATAAAGATACTTAATAAAAAATACTTCAATTTAAAAATTAATTTAATTGGATTTAATTTTACTAAACAGCAAACTAATAATAAAAAGAAGAGTACTAATCCGTTACTATAAAATGAAAATATGTGAATAAACTTGAGACAAACTAATACAATTAGGAGTTTTAAAAGCTCAATCACTTAAAAATTATCTTTATTTTCACCTGATGTCGAAAGATCATTAATAATATCACTCTGAATATTTACCTCACCACTTGCTGAATTAAATAAAGATTTTTCACTTTTTCTCTTCACAGAAAAATAAAAAACTATTCCTGCAATAATAATAATCACAAATAACAGAATTAAAACAATTAGTAAATTATTTGTTTTATTTTCTTTGTCATCAATAATATTTTTTTTATCAAGTTCTGGTTCTAAAGAAATTGAGGAAGTAAAAACATCATCATTATTATTATCGTTATCACTTAAATTAATTTGTTCAATTTCAAAACCATCAACAATATCAGATTGATTCATTGAATTATTTTTTTCTTTAGCCACCTCAGGATTTTTATTAGCCTGTTGTTTGATGTCAGATTGAGTTTCTGGTTTTATTTTTGACTCATTTTTAGGTTCTGATAATTGTTTTAACTTTTTCTCAGCTTCAGCTAACTTACTTTCTAGTTCCTGAATTTTATTATTATCTAATTCAGTTGGCTGTTTTTTTTGGGCTACCTTAACCTCTGGACTATTAAACTTTTCTTTCCACTCTTTATTTTGGACTTTTAAAATTTTTCGAGCTTCCAGATGACTTAATTCATCAAAAAATTCTCTTGAAGGTAATATAAGTAATTCGTTTTTATTTAAGCCATTAATATTTTCATCTTGAAAAGCCTGTTTGTTTTTTAGATATATGCCTACAACCATCTGTTCAAGGGTAATTCCTGAAATACTATTTTCTCGACCAATTTGGTACAAAGTTTTACCTGGATTTGCTTTTACAGGTTTAGCTTCTGGTTTAGCTTCTGGTTTAGCTTCTGGTTTAGCTTCTGGTTTAGCTTCTGGTTTAGCTTCTGGTTTAGCTTCTGGTTTAGCTTCTGGTTTAGCTTCTGGTTTAGCTTCTGGTTTAGCTTCTGGTTTTTTTACATCAACTTTTTTTCCTTCAGCGATTGCCTTGGATGGTTCTTTTATTTCATTTTTTGGAGAAGCTTCTTTTTCAAGTGTCTCATTTATCATTTTATCCATTGGATCAGGTGGGTCCAACAGAACTGTGTATTCTCTGTAGTTTCTTCCCTTAGGTGAATCAATTTGAATTAAAAGATCAAGAAAAGGATCTTTAACAGGGTTTGAACTTTTTAATTTTAAATAAATTTTTCCTTCAGAATTTTTAACAAAATTTGCATTAATATTTGCATGTACAGGCAGTCTCTCAATTCCTTGAGACTCAAAATCCTCTTTAGAAGCGATGCTTGGAACTAACTCAGTTACGTCATCAGCTTTGGTGAGAATAACTTCAATATCAGCGTTTAAAGGTTGTTCTTGTTTAGAATTAACAGAAATTTTTCCCAGTTGAAGAGCATTTACTGTTAAAACATTAAAAAGAAAAATGATAAATAGTAGATTTTTAAAAAGTGTTTTCATTTAGCAGTTATTATACTTAAGATTCTTCTTAATGGTTCGGCAGCTCCCCATAATAATTGATCGCCTATAGTAAATAATGAAACGATATTTTCATCTAATTTCAGTTTTCTAACTCTTCCAACCAAAATATCTAATTTTCCAGAAACTTTTGCAGGTGATAAATTTTGTATTGTTTCATCTCTGTTATTTGAAATAACCTTTACCCATTCATTTCCATTGGAAATCTTATCCAAAATATCGTCTTCTGATAAATTTTGATTTAATTTAATTGTTAAAGCCTGACTATGACATCTCATGGTCCCAATACGAACACATAAACCATCGACTTTAATTGGATCATAATGGTGATCAAGAATTTTTAATGTTTCATTATGACCCTTCCATTCTTCTTTACTTAAGCCTCCACCTAGATCACCATCAATCCAGGGGATGAGACTTCCAGCGAGAGGAACTAAAAAATTTTCTTTAGGAAAAGATTGATCTTGAAAAGTATTTGTAATGGTTTGATCAATTTCAAGAATAGAGCCATTTTTATCTTCAAGAAGTTCCGATACAGTCTGATGCAGATATCCCATTTGCTTGAGCAACTCTCTCATATTATTTGCCCCAGCACCACTCGCAGCCTGATAAGTCATTGATGAAACCCATTCAACAATATTCTCTTTAATAAGCCCGTTGATGGCTAATAGCATAAGGGATACGGTACAATTTCCTCCCACCCACGTCTTATTTCCAGTCTCTAATTTTTTATCTATCAAATCTCGATTGATGGGATCTAAAATAATTACAGAATCCTGATTCATTCGCAAGAAAGAAGCTGCATCAATCCAATGACCCTGCCAAGAATGATCTCTTAATTTTGGGTAAACTTTTTCAGTAAAGTCACTGCCCTGACATGTCAAAATAATATCCATTTTTTTTAAATCATCTAAATTGTTAGCATCTAATAATTTATTTGATTCAGAAAATCTAAAAGGGCAATCTTCACCAGCTTGTGACGTTGAGAAAAAAAATGTTGAAAATTTTTCAAAATCTTTTTCTTCAATCATTCGTTTGATGAGAACCGAACCAACCATTCCTCGCCAGCCAACAATACCTACTTTATGCTTATTCATTAAATAAATTTCCTAAAATTAAATCGCCCATCTCTTCACAGCCAACTTCAATAGATTGCTTGCTCATAATATCTTTAGTTCTGAAGCCTTGTGCTAAAGTTTTTTCAATTGCTTTTTCAATTAAATCTGATTTATCTGATTGATTTAAAGAATATTTATACATCATTGCTGCAGACATAATTGTAGCAATGGGGTTGGCTAAATCTTTACCAGCAATATCTGGTGCAGATCCATGGCTAGGCTCAAATAGGCCTTTATTATTTTTATCTAATGAGGCTGAAGGAAGCATACCAATTGATCCTGTTAACATTGATGCCTCATCAGATAAAATATCTCCAAAGATATTACCTGTAACCAGCACATCAAATTGTTTTGGATCTTTAACTAACTGCATAGCGGCATTATCAACATACATGTGCGTTAGCGTTACATCAGGATAGTCATGTGATGTCTCTATCATGATCTCCCGCCATAACTCGGTTGTCTCCAAAACATTGGCTTTATCTACAGAACATAAACTTCTTTTTCTTAAGCGAGCTAATTGAAATGCGACATCTCCAATTCTTCTAATTTCATTTTCAGAGTAGCGCATGGTGTTGAAACCTTCTCGCTGATCTTTATCATTTGTGTGAATTCCTCGTGGCTCACCAAAATAAATGTCCCCAGTTAATTCTCGAACAATTAAAATATCTAATCCTGAAACTATTTCGGGTTTGAGTGATGAAGCATTAACAAGATCATCAAATAACATAGCTGGCCTTAAATTAGCAAAAAGTTCTAATTCAGAGCGAATTCTTAATAAGCCTCTTTCAGGTCTTTTTTCCCTTGGAAGTTTGTCATATTTCCAATCTCCCACTGAACCCATAAGAATAGCATCGGCTTTGATAGCTTTATCTAAAGTGGTTTTAGGCAAGGGATCGCCATCCGCATCATATCCTGCTCCACCAATCGGTGCTGAATCAATAATCATATCTGGTGATAGAGCCTTAATAATCTTTGTAGCTTGTCTTACAATCTCCGGACCAATACCATCACCTGGTAGGGTTAATAAATTCATTTTTTTATTTGTCTCGCTTATTTTAACCATGGGTAAATATCATAATAACCTTGTTCGAAATTTTTTATTTCTTGTGTTCTTTCAAGTGTAAGGCCTATTTCATCCAGGCCATTGATCAGTGAATTTTTTTTAAATTCATCAATCTCGAATTCAAAAAATTTATCATTAAGAAAATTTATACGCTGTTTGGGAAGATCAACTTCAATTTCAAGTTTTTGATTGCTCGATACTTTAAACAACTCATCAATTTCATTATTTGACAGAGTAATGGGTAAAATTCCATTCTTAAAGCAGTTGTTATAAAAAATATCAGCGAAACTTACTGCTAAGATAGCTTTTATACCGAAATCTAATAAAGCCCATGGAGCATGTTCACGACTAGATCCACATCCAAAATTTTCGCGAACAAGTAAAATATTTGCATTTGTATATTCTGGTTTGTTCAACACAAAATCATAATTAAGAGGTCTTGCAGAGTTATCCATTCCTGGTTCGCCATGATCAAGGTATCTCCATTCATCAAACAAATTAGGGCCAAATCCAGATCGTTTAATAGATTTTAAAAATTGCTTTGGAATAATTGCGTCGGTATCAATATTAGATCGATCAAGAGGAATTGCTAGACTTTTTAATGTTACAAATTTATCCATTAATTGATCTCACGAATGTCTATAAAATGGCCATGAACTGCTGCTGCTGCTGCCATAGCAGGACTTACAAGGTGGGTTCTTCCCCCTTTACCCTGTCTGCCTTCAAAATTCCTATTGGATGTAGAAGCACAACGCTCGCCTTCTTCAAGCCTATCTGCATTCATAGCGAGGCACATAGAACAACCTGGCTCTCGCCATTCAAAACCAGACTCTATAAATATCTTATCCAATCCTTCTGATTCAGCTTGTTTTTTGACAATTCCAGATCCTGGAACAACCATTGCCAGCTTAATGGATGCGTTAACTTTTTTTCCTTTAATAAATTTTGCTGCCTCTCTCAAGTCTTCTATACGAGAATTTGTACAAGAACCAATAAAAACTTTATCAACACTGATATTGGATAAAGGAATATTTTCTTCTAAATCCATATACTTTAAAGCTCTTTGAAAATCAGGTTGTTTTGAAATTTGTATATCTGACAGTTTGGGTACTGCTTGAGTTATTCCGGCAACCATTTCTGGCGAGGTCCCCCATGTAACTTGAGGTTCAATCTCTGAAGCATCGATGATGATTGTTTTGTCAAAACTTGCATCAGAATCTGATTTTAGGGTTTGCCATTCTTTAACTGCTAGTTCCCACATTTCCCCTTTGGGGGAAAATGGTTTATTTTTAAGATAATCTAGAGTGATTTGGTCAACAGCAACCAATCCAGCACGGGCTCCTGCCTCAATAGCCATATTACAAAGAGTCATTCTTCCCTCCATGGAGAGCGATTCAACAGCGTTCCCACAAAACTCGATCGCATGCCCTGTTCCACCGGCCGTGCCGATTTTACCGATAATAAACAAAGCCATATCTTTGGCAGTTACCGATGGGTGTAATTTTCCAGAAACTTGAATTTTAAATGTTTTGAGTTTTTTTTGAATTAAGCATTGTGTAGCCATGACGTGCTCAACTTCAGATGTGCCAATCCCCATCGCCAGAGCCCCAAATGCTCCATGAGTACTGGTGTGAGAGTCTCCACATACAATAGTCATCCCAGGCAATGTTAAACCTTGCTCAGGGCCTATTACATGAACAATACCTTGTCTTTCATCACTCATCTTAAACTGAAGTAAATTATGAGTTTGACAATTTTCATTTAAAGTATCCACTTGAATCTTAGATACAGGATCTTTAATTCCCTCATCTCTAGACATTGTTGGTACGTTATGATCAGGAACTGCAACAATAGATTCTTTTCTCCATAGTTGTCGATTGTTGATTTTTAAACCCTCAAATGCTTGAGGACTTGTTACTTCGTGTATCAGATGTCGATCAATATAAATTAAATGTGTGTCATCAGAAGATAAGACTCGATGCTTATCAAAAATTTTTTCATATAAGGTTTTACCCATAAAATTTAATCTCTGAAATTTTCAAAGTTAAGTGGATAATCTGTAATTTGATTTTTTAAGAGAGCGATGGCTTCTTGCAAAACATCTCGCTTTGCCCCGGAAACTCTGACGGAGTCACCCTGGATTGAACCTTGCACTTTTAACTTACTATCTTTAAGAAGTTTAATAATCTTTTTGCCGAGATCTTGATTAATACCATGAGTAATTGTTATATCTAATTTAACATTATTCCCAGATACAGATTCTAAAGTCTTATCTTCTAGACGCTTTGTTGAGTCAGGTTCTTTTTTTTCTAATGAAGGATAAAGAATATCTTTAATTTGATTAATTTGAAAATCATTATCTCCATAAAGAGTGATAATCATATCCTTTTCATTAAATTCGATTTTTGCACTGGTATTTTTAAAGTCATAGCGGTTATCAATTTGTCTACTTACGACATCAATTGCATTGGCGAGATTGACTTTATCAGCAGAAGAGCTTACATCAAAACTGGGCATAATTACTCCTTATTTTTTTTTCCTAAAATTTTAAGTCTTAGCGCATTTAGCTTAATAAATCCCTCGGCATCATATTGATTATAGGTTCCGCCATCGTCTTCAAATGTTGCAATATTTTCGTCAAATAAAGAGTGTGGGCTAGTTCTCCCAATAACTTGAACTGAACCTTTATAACACATGAGTTTGACATCGCCTGTCACATTTTTTTGCGTATGGTCTATTAAAGTTTGCAGAGCATCTCTTTCTGGTGCAAACCAAAAACCGTTGTAAATTAACTGTGCATATCGTGGCATTAATTCATCTTTCAAATGAGCTACTTCTCGATCCAAGGTAATTGATTCAATTGCTCGATGAGCCTTAAGAAGAATCGTGCCCCCTGGCGTTTCATAACAACCCCTTGATTTCATACCAACAAATCTATTTTCAACCAAATCTAGTCGACCAATCCCATTTCTTGATCCAATTTCATTGAGTGTATGAAATATCTCATGAGCTTTTAATTTTTGATTATTAATAGCTACCGGATCCCCATTAACAAATGATAAAGTTAACAACTCCTCTTTGTCTGGAGCTTCCATAGGGGATTTTGTCCATCTCCACATTGACTCCTCAGGAGGATTATTTGGATTTTCTAAATGTCTACCTTCGTAAGAGATATGCAATAAATTTGCGTCCATGCTATAAGGGCTTCCACCTTCTTTATGTTTCATGTCAACAGAAATTCCATGCTGTTCTGCAAAATTTAATAATTTTTCTCTGCTTAATAAATCCCATTCTCGCCAGGGAGCAATCACTTTTATCTCTGGATTTAATGCATAAGCACTTAATTCAAATCTTACTTGATCATTGCCTTTACCAGTAGCTCCATGAGCAATTGCATCCGCTCCTGTTTGCTTAGCAATCTCAATCAGTCTTTTTGCAATCAATGGTCTGGCTATAGAAGTTCCAAGTAAATATTCACCCTCATAAAGTGTGTTTGCTCTGAACATTGGAAACACATAATTTTTTGCAAACTCTTCTTGAAGATTTTCAATAAAGATTTCTTTTACCCCGGCACTTTTAGCTTTTTCTCTGGCTGGTTCAATTTCTTCCCCTTGGCCAATATCCGCAGTAAAAGTAACCACTTCGCAATTATATTTTTCTTTAAGCCATTTTAAAATTACAGAGGTGTCTAAGCCACCTGAATATGCAAGAACAACTTTTTTGATCTGTTTCATTAAGCTATACCCTTCCTATCAAAAGCAATTCTAATAAAGCTTTTTGCACATGCAAACGATTTTCGGCCTCATCCCACACAACCGATTGAGGGCCATCGATAACTTCTGCAGTAACCTCTTCACCCCGATGAGCCGGCAGGCAATGCATAAAAACTGCATCTTTATCAGCTTCGTTCATCATCTCTTTATCCACTTGCCAATCAGCAAAAATTGATTTTCTCTCTTTTAATTCAGACTCATATCCCATACTCGTCCAAACATCTGTAGTGACTAAATGTGCCCCTTCCGCTGCATCCATTGGATTTTCAAATTGTTCAAAATGTGAATCATCATATAAGCCAGCCCTTTCCACTTCAACTTCATAGCCTTTAGGTGTGGATACATGCATATTAAAATTTAACAATTCAGCTGCCTGAAGCCAGGTGTTGCATACATTATTAGAATCTCCAATCCATGCGACGGTTTTACCCTCAATTGATCCTCTGTGTTCAATATAGGTATAAATATCAGCCAAAATCTGACATGGATGATATTCATTAGTGAGTCCATTAATAACTGGGACTCTTGAATTTTCTGCGAATCTTTCAATTATTTCTTGTTCAAAGGTTCGAATCATAACGACATCACTCATTCTTGAAATAACTTGTGCAGCATCTTCAACTGGCTCCCCTCGACCCAATTGAGAATCTTTGGTATTTAAGTAAATTGCTGATCCTCCTAATTGTTGCATTCCTGATTCAAAAGACAATCTAGTCCTGGTGCTTGCTTTTTCAAAAATCATCACTAGGGTTCTGTCCTCTAACGGCCAATATTTTTTATAATTTTTAAATTGATCTTTTAGCCACTTTGCTCGCTGGAAAAGGTAATAGATATCATCTTTACTTAAGTCATTAAATTGTAAAAAATGTTTTAATTTCATACCTTATTTACTTTCAATAAATTCTTTTATCAAGAGAGTTAATTTTGCAACTAAAAAATCTGACTCGTCATCGTTAATTACTAATGGAGGAACAATTCTAATTACATTTCCAGAAGTCACGCTAATTAACAATCCATGCTTTAAACCTGTTGTCATCAATTCCGTACAATTTTGGTTTAATTCAATTCCAATCATCAAACCTAAGTGCCTCACATCTTGAACTACAATCGAATTTTTAAAATTTGTTCTCAACTCATGAGCTATTTTTGCTCCCTGTATTGTGGCATTTAAAAGTAAATTTTCAGATTGAATAATATCTAAGGTTAAACACCCAGCGCTACAAGCTAGTGGGTTACCTCCAAAAGTTGAACCATGCTGGCCAGGTTTGATAATGTCTGTTATTTTGTTATTTACCATGGTTGCGCCAATTGGAACCCCAGAACCTAACCCTTTGGCACTTGTTAGAACATCAGGCTTAATATCAGAATATTGATAAGCATATAATTTACCTGTTCTACCAATTCCGGTTTGAACTTCATCGAGCATTAATAACCAATTATTCTGTTCACAAATATTTTTTAGTTCATTTAAATAGAGGTTTAAATTTTCAGGCAATCTAACACCACCTTCGCCCTGAATTGGTTCTACAAATATCGCAACAACATTTTTATTTTGTTCTGCAATTTTTTTTACAGAATCTAAGTCATCAAAGGGAACTCTGATAAATCCTTTTAATAGGGGCTCAAAACCTGCTTGCACTTTCCTATTTCCTGTTGCTGATAGAGTAGCCATAGTCCTTCCATGGAAAGATTGTTCCATCACAATTATTTCTGGACTTTGAATTCCATGAGAGTGAGCATATAACCTTGCAAATTTAATTGCTGCTTCATTGGCTTCACAACCGGAGTTTGAAAAAAATACTGCATCAAGCCCAGTTAAGGCGGTTAATTTAGATGAGAGATTTTCTTGCTCTTTTATATTTACATAATTAGATACATGAATAAAGCAATCTAGCTGATTTTTAAGGCCTTCAATAAGAACAGGATGAGTATGTCCAACGGTATTAACAGCGACACCCGCAAGAGCATCTAAGTATCTATTTCCTTGTTTATCAAAAAGCCATACTCCAGATCCTTTTTCAAATGAAATAGGAAGTCTTCCGTATGTATTTAAAATTGATGTATTGGATTCCATTCCGAAAATAAAAAACGGCGGCAACTGCCGCCGAATTTCAAATATTGTTAAAGGTTAATTATAAACCAATTAGCCCTTTATGTGAAAGCCCATTGGTCATTAAAAATAACATCGGTATAGATAGCATAGTGTTAGTTCTTGATGCTAAAAAGGCAATTCGTCTTGCCGATGTTTTCTCAGAGTCTGAGGCTGGTTTCAAACCCAAGATTTTTTGTTGATTTGGCCAAATTAACACCCAAACGTTAAACAACATGATAGTACCAAGCCATGAGCCAAGACCTATAGCCTCATAACCACCACTTAAAGTAAAGGCAGGAACAAAATTTGCCCCAAGAAGAGCAGCCCCAGCAATCCATGTCGCAAGTGCAGCCCATCTAAACCAAAGCAAAGCAAGAGGAGCCACATGTTTGGTGATTCCAGAAGCCGTTCCATCGGCATTTGCATTTTTTAATGCTGGTACCTGAACAAAATTAAAATAATAAAGAAGTCCAATCCAAGCAACACCAACTATGACATGAACACATCGAACTATTGCGGTAAAATAATCATATTCCATTTCAATCTCCTACAAATAAATAAATTAAGTAATACTTACACTAATTAAAAAAAGTTTTTCAAGAGATATACGAAAACAATAGTAAGTATAACGCCTGCTACAATAGTGCCTAAAATTGAATCTAATGGGTTCTTCATAAATATAACCTCCGAAATTTAAGAATAGACTATATTATTTAGCAACATTGTCAAGATGAACAAATATACCGATCATACAAAGAAATATAAAGCATCCAAATACCAAAGCTTTCGATGGATGCTTGTTGCGACCATTTTTTTTAGCATAATGGGCTTGTCTGTTAAATTATGTTCCTCAGATTTTAATGAATACGAACTTGTTTTTTATAGATCATTTATAAGCTTAATAATCATTGTTGTGTTAATGAAAATGAACGGCGTTCATTACCATACGAAATACAACATGCTGCATTTCACAAGATCTTTTGTAGGCTTCTTGAGCTTGCTCTTATTTTTTTATGCAATCACCCAGCTTCCATTAGCTACCTCAATGACACTTAATTACACATCACCAATTTTTGTTGGACTGTTAATTCCATTATTAATGAAACAAAAATTTCAAGTAAATAAAATTTTTCTCATATTGATAGGATTTGTTGGGATAACATTAATTTTAAAACCTGTATTTAATGATAACTTGTTAGCGGGTCTTATGGGTGTTCTTTCAGGTTTTGGGGCAGCTATCGCATACATAATGGTAGCAAAATTAGGTCAACTGAAAGAGGCTGGATTAAGAACTGTTTTTTACTTCACTTTTTTATCTACTGTGCTTTCTTTTGCGCTAATGCTTACTCAAAATATTCACCCTATTTCTTTTGATAGAAATTTGTTGTTTTTGTTAATTCTTGGATTCAGCGCAACAATTGCTCAGCTGGCGGTTACGCAGGCTTATAAAGAAGGGAAAACCATTAATAATGCCGCTTACTCATATATGACCGTGGTGTTCTCTGTGATTTGGGGTATTTTGATATTCAGGGAGGAATTAGCCACAGATACAATTTTGGGCATTATTCTAATTTTTATTTCTGGATTTTTTGTCAGCAAAAAATAATTATGGCTCAATTAAACCGCATCGAATAGCAATCAATGCAATTTCTGCAGAGTTATTTGCGTTTAATTTTTGCTTAATATTGTACAAATGTGTGCCCACTGTTCTGGGACTTAAACACATGGTATCTGCAATTTCATTGGTACTTTTTCCCTTAGCAAGCGCAATAAATACCTCAAATTCACGATCAGATAAGATTTCAGTCGGGTCATTTTCTCCAGAAAGTTGAGTAATAGCTAATTGCTGTGCTACAGATGATTCAATGTATTTTTTTCCTGATCCTACTGTTCTGATTGCACTTATCAGCTCCTCAGCAGCGCTTCTTTTTGTTAAATAACCAATTGCTCCTGCACTGAGCACTCGCTTTGGGTGAACTGAATCTTCATGAGCAGATAACACTAATATTTTAGCATTTTTATCTTTAGCTATAATGCGTTCAATAGCTTCAAGGCCCCCTATACCAGGCATTGTGATGTCCATAACGGTAACATCCGGTTTCAATTCTTGATATTTTTGAATACCATCCTCACCTGTCTCCGACTCAGCTATAACTTTCATATCCCTTTCAGAATCAATGAGCATTTTGAAGCCCATTCTAACGACCGAATGATCATCCACCAAAAGTACTTTTAGTTCTGCCATATATTTCCTTAAATTTAATTTTTAATAGGAATAGTCCCTAAAAGATATGTCCCATCAGAATTTGATTGTAACTCAAACTTTCCATTTAAGCCCTGAATTCTTTCTCGCATACCCACAATTCCAAATTGCTTCGAATATTTCAAGTTTTTGACATCAAATCCTTTACCGTTATCCCTAAAAGAAACCATTAATTCTTTATTTTTTATAGACAAATGGATATCTATTTTAGAAGCATCAGCATGTTTTAAACAATTATTCATAGCTTCTTGAATAAATCGATAAATATTTATACTCACATCCTCAGATAGTTTATCAACAGCAAAAGATTTAAAATTTATATGTAAATTTGGGTATTGTTTTTGCCATGTTGCTACTAAATCCTTTAAGGTTTCAACTAAACCTAAATTATCTAGAGAGCCTGGCCTTAATTTACGAATAATATTATGCATTCCATCATAAATTTGATTAGCTGCAGAAGTTACTGATTCCGCACTATTTTTAATTACATCATTTGTTTTAGATTGGTTTTTAATATTTTGTGCAAATATTTTAATTGCTGAAACATATTGTCCAAGTTCATCATGGAGTTCCCTGGCCAAGCTGCGTCTCTCATCTTCAATTTTTTCCTGTATTAAAGAAGTTAATTTTCGGTTCTGGTCTAATGCTTTTTTAGATTTTGCTGCTTTAATTTTTTCAGAGATATCTCTCATGCTCACAATATCTCCAATCACTTCCTTTTTTTCAGGATCGTACAGAGGCGAAATTGAAACAGATACATCAATGACTGATTTAGATTTAGTTAATCGTCTTGTTTCTAGATTTTGTATTTTTTTATTCTTATGGGTAAAGCTAATATTGGACTTTAACTCCAAAATTTTATTTTTTGGAACAATAATCTCGACAGTTTTTCCAATCACCTCCTTTTTTTTATATCCAAACATTAATTCTGCCGAATTATTCCAAAAGTTTATTTTCTGGTCTGAGTCTAATATCATAATTGCATCAGCAGTTTGTTGCGAAATTAAGGCAAGCCTTTTGTTTTCACTTAAAAAATTATCTAAAGACTGACCCATCTTATTAAAATTATCAGCAATACTTTGAAAGTCTGAAATTTTAAAAAAAGGTAATCGAGTTTTTAGCTTTCCTTGACCGAATTCCTCAATACCTTTTATTAAAATGTTAATTGAGGATAACCATTTGCCTAACAGCCAGTAAATTAATGTATTGATCATTAAAAAAACGATTAGTGAAATATAGATAAAACTTCTGGTGTGAAACCAAGCTTCTCTGATAGCTCCCTCGGGAGATGACTCTACAATAAGCCTGCCATATCTAATAATTTTTGCATTTAATTCTTTAGGGGGCGTCATATAACTTTTAAACCAATTAGGCGGATTAATTTCTTTACGATAGGTTGATTCAGGGGTTTGATATAAAAGATGATTATTTAAATCATAAAGGGAAATAACGTTACTCCTAACATGCCCCAATTCCATGAGAAAAGGTTGAATCACTTCGTGGGTGTAGCCCCATTCCGGATTTTGAACAGAGCTTGTAATAAAAGTATCTAGTAGCTGTAGGGTAACTCGATGTGATGATTCAACACCTTCTTCAATAGCTTTCTTTGATGATTTCATTAGCGTGATAGATAATCCTATCAAAAATAAAATCATAATAATGGTTATTAAAAGATTTAATCGAAGCCTTAAACTCATAAGTTAATATTAAATTTAAAAATTTGGGAAATCAAAAAAACACTTGTATTATAGTTTTTAAAATGAATCATATTTAATTATATCTACAATACCCAAATGACGTTGAACTAAAGTCAAAAAATTCAAAAGGGAGGTTTGAATGGCTATTGAATCGGTAATGCATGAAAAAAGAATTTTTAACCCGCCAAAAGCTCTAAGCGATCAAGCGTATGTTAAAAATCTAGATGAATATTACAACCTATGTAAACAAGCTGAAGAAAATTATGAAGAATTTTGGGCTGGATTGGCCAAAGAACTCATTGATTGGAAAAAACCTTTTACTAAAATTTTAAATGCTGATAACGCTCCCTTTTATAAGTGGTTTGAGGATGGAGAGTTAAACGTTTCATATAACTGCCTCGATCGACACTTGCCCTCGAAGAAAGATAAAGTTGCCATTATTTTTGAGGCCGATAATGGAAAATCGACTCATTTAACATATCAAGAACTTTATGAAAGAGTTTGTCAGTTTGCTAACGGGCTCAAAACCCTTAACCTAGCTCTCGGTGATCGAGTAGTAATTTACCTTCCCATGGGAATTGAAGCCATTGTTGCCATGCAAGCATGCGCTAGAATTGGCCTCACTCACTCGGTTGTATTTGGTGGCTTTTCTGCAAAAAGTATTCAAGAAAGAGTTATTGATGCTGAAGCAAAATTAATCATCACAGCAGATTATCAAAATCGTGGTGGAAAGGAATTACCTCTCAAACAAGCAGTCGATGAGGCTATACAGCTTGGCAATTGTGAATCAATTGAAAAAGTTATTGTACTGAATCGAACAAATAAAAAATATGAGTTAAAGCCACATGAGATTGACTGGCATGAATTATGTGAAAATCAAATGAAAGTTTGTGACCCTGTATGGGTATCTTCAGAACATCCTCTTTTTCTCCTTTACACCTCTGGATCAACTGGAAAGCCTAAAGGAGTTCAACATTCATCGAGTGGTTATCTTCTTCATGCCATGAACACGACTAAGTGGACTTTTGACTTAAAAGACGATGATATATTTTGGTGTACAGCTGATGTTGGTTGGATTACTGGGCACTCATATGTTGCCTATGGACCTCTTGCTCTGGGAGCCACACAAATTGTTTTTGAGGGTATTCCGACATTTCCGAATGCAGGAAGATTTTGGGATATAGTTGAAAAACATAAAGCGACTATCTTTTATACAGCACCGACTGCCATTCGGGCACTTATAAAAGCATCGGAAATTGACCCTAGCGTACATCCAAAAAATTACGACTTAAGTACTTTAAGAATTTTAGGGACAGTTGGTGAGCCTATAAATCCAGAAGCCTGGATTTGGTACCATGAAAATGTTGGTAACTCCACCTGCCCTATAGCAGATACATTCTGGCAAACTGAAACTGGTGGTCATGTAATTACACCTCTCCCCGGGGCAACACCGCTAGTTCCTGGCTCATGCACCCTTCCCTTTCCAGGGATTGATATAGATGTTGTTGATGAAACTGGACAAAAGTTAGATTGGGGTCAAGGTGGTTTATTGGTTATAAAAAAACCATGGCCATCCATGATCCGGACCATTTGGAATGATCCTGAGCGTTTTAAAACAAGTTATTTTCCTGATGAACTAGGAGGTCATATTTATCTTGCGGGTGATGGCGCGGTGAGGGATGAAAAGACTGGATATTTCACCATTATGGGTAGAATTGACGATGTGCTGAATGTTTCAGGACATCGACTAGGTACTATGGAAATTGAATCAGCTTTAGTAGCAAATGATTTAGTTGCTGAAGCTGCTGTTGTAGGCCGACCTCATGACGTAAAAGGTGAATCAATCATTGCTTTTGTCGTTTTAAAGTCCGAAAGACCCATGGCAGATAACATTGCACCTATAGTCGAAAATTTAAGAGCTTGGGTCGGAAAAGAAATTGGCCCTATTGCCAAACCTGATGAAATAAGATTTGGTGATAACTTACCAAAAACAAGATCAGGAAAAATAATGAGGCGCTTATTAAGAAGTATCGCAAAAGATGAAGAAATCACTGCCGATATCTCTACGCTTGAAAATCCAGCAATTCTGGATCAATTAAAGCAAAAAGTTTAGAATACATGGATGATTAGGTATATAAATGTTTTTATAAAAAATAAAAAATTTAAATATTTTTATTATGCTATTTCATCAATTTTACTTTTAACTTTTTTTGCTGTTTTTTTTGGCTATCACTTTTTTTTAAAACCTAATATCGCTCTCATTAAATCTGATATTGAAACTTTTGTTTCTAAGGAAACTGGAGGTGAAGTCTCAATTGAAATGTTAAATGTTGATTGGAATATTACTAATCCAAGGTTTCAAATCAGAAACTTTTCAGTTACCGATCGAGATAATAATAAAACCATCAATCTTCAGGCCATAGATTTTGAGTTATCCTGGCTCAGTATTTTCAAGTTTAAACCCTTACTAAATCAAATTATCATTGGCGATATTGATGTTTTGGTTGAAAGAACTGTTGATGATAGGTTAAAAATAGCAGGTATAGAAATTATTGAATCAAAAGATTCAAAATTATCTGATTGGTTACTCAACCAAAAAGACATCAAAATTATTAATGGCCAAATTACTTGGCGAGATCATAAACGCAATGCTGCTGATTTAGTCTTACAAGGAATCAACTTTCACTTCACATCACCTGCCTATCTTTCATATCTAGATCGACATAAATTTAAATTAAACACAAAAATTTCAACAGCTACAAAACAGCGAATAACTATAAGTGGCTCTTTTGACTTAGGCTCCATTGATGAAATATCCAAAATAAAATCTGATGTAATGATAGATATCCCTCAAGCATATATACCAGCGTTTAAACCATGGATTGATTACCCTTTTGATGTCAAACAAGGTTATGGTGATTTAAAACTTAAAGTTATTTTCGCTAATAACTCGCTCAAGGAGATCAAGTCAATCTTCAACATTGACAACTATATCGGCAATTTTAACGTGAATGAAAATAATTACATTAAAATTGATGAGCTTTCTGGATCAGCACTGTATCAAAAAAATAAGTCTCAAATGAGAGTTATTGTTAATGATTTGAATTTCAATGCTAAAGATATAAAACTTAAAAAAAGTGCATTCGAAATCAGCGTCAAAGAAGATCAACCTGTTTTAGTAAAATTAAAAGTGAATGAATTAAATATTGATGCAGCAGAAACTCTCCTCAATCAAACTCCATTTTTTAGGGAAATCAAAAATCAACTAAAAAATTATAATCCGTCAGGACTAATAAAAAATCTTCAATTTTCATGGGAAAAAAATTCAAATTTTATTCTTTCAGGATCTTTTGTTAATTTTGGAATTTCAGAATATGAAAGTTGGCCCATGATTAACAATTTCTCAGCAGTTGCAAATATTAAAAATAAAGCTGGCGCCCTAGAAATTAATAGCAAAGATCTTGATATCAATCATAGTGTTTTTCTCCGATCAAAAATTCAATTTGATAGTTTGGGAGCAATGGTAAGATGGGATGGCAACAACATTAATATCAAGAATGCAAAATTACAAAATCAAGATCTCTTCAGTAGCTTCGAAGCTACAGCTAATGTATCTGATAGCAAAAATCCTGAAATTAATTTAACTGCTAATTTCACAGCGGGTAATGTATCTAAATTAAAAAAATATTATCCAAAAAATACTGACCCAGAAATCTTAAGTTGGCTTGATACCTCGCTTTTGAATGGCAGTCTTGAAAACTTTTCTATTAAATACAAAGGTCAACCAAGTAATTTTCCTTTCAATAAGAATGATGGTGAATTTAAAATTTCTGGTTTCTATAAAAATGCAAAAGTTGAGTTTGCCACAGGTTATCCGGAAATTGTAGATTCAAATTTTCATGTTGAAGTAAATAACAACTTAGTTAAAATCGCTTCCACAGATGGAAAAATTGCAAACCAGAATATTCGCTCTCTTACAGTTGAAAGTGATCTGACCGACAAATCACAAAATATTAATGTAGATTGGATAATTGATGGGTCGGTAAGTGATTTTATAAAAACAGTAAACAATACTCCCTTATATGAAGATACAGCTCAATTTACCAACCAATTGGTTTCAAGTGGTCAAGGTAAATTAAACCTTAAAATGATTTACCCGGTTTCATCTCCTGACGATCTAAAATTTAAGGCCTTTTATGATTTAAATAACGCAAGCTTCGAAAATTCAAGAATTGGACTTCCTAAGATTGAGAATTTTAATGCAAGACTAAATATTAAAAATAATTCATATGGATTTAGTCAAGGCAAGGCAACTTTATTAAATATGCCAATCACTGTAGATTTAAGTAACCAAGATGACAATACAAAAATCGTAGCTTATGGAAAAATAGACGAAGACTTTTTTATAAAAAATCTTGGGCCCAACTGGTTGGGAAGAGTTGAAGGATCATCAGATTGGATTCTAGAATCAAATATAACAAAATTATCATCAAGCTTATCAATCACTTCAGATTTAAAAGGGATTGCTATTGATGGTCCCAAGCCCCTTAAAAAACAAAAAAATGAAGTAAAACTATTATCGGTAGTAAAAAAACCAACAGTTAAAGGTAAAACAAATTTTGTATTAACACTGGATAATAGTGTCAATGGAAAAGTTTATTTAGATGCTAAAAATAACCTATCAGGTCAAATCAATATCTTAAATAATGAACCTTTTCAGGATAGAAATGGATTATCATTTTTTGCAAATTTTAAGGAAATTAATTTTAGTGATTTCGCATCATTACTTAAAACAAATAATGATCAACCAAGTACTTTTAAATTTGGTGAGTCAAAAATTAATTTTGAAAAACTGATTATTGATGATTTAAATCTAAACCGGCTTGAAGCACAAATACTTCCCTCAAAAACAGGAATCAAATTGTCTCTATATTCCAATGAGATTAAGGGTAATATGCTGTGGGATAAAAGTCAAAATAAGGTCATTGGACGATTTAATAAGGTAATCATAAAAACAGAAGAGCAGCCCGGACAGCTCACCAAAAAAAATAATTTCAAAACGTTTGATGCATCATTAGAATTTGATTTCAAAATTGATCAAATTGTTCTTAATGAGAAAAATTATGGAAAAATTGAATTGATAGCAGTAAATTCTGACAATAAAACCTGGGATATTAAAAATTTAATCATTATTAATGAGCATAATACAATAATCGCAGATGGAAAATGGATTGCCGGCGAACAAAACAGTCAATCAAAATTAAACTTCAAATGGAAAATTGATAATCTAGAAAAAACTCTTGAACAATTTAATTATCCAAATCTTGTTAAAAAAGGTAATGCAAGATTAAACGGTATCGCCAATTGGGAGGGAAGTCCCTTCGACTTCAGCCCAGAACTACTTTCAGGTAATTTTTCAATGGATGTACAAAAAGGTGAAATTCTTGAAGCTGAGCCTGGTATTGGAAGGCTATTTGGGCTATTAACTCTGCAGAATTTACCAAAAAGACTGAGCCTTGATTTTAGTGACCTATTCTCAAAAGGATTTATATTTGATTCTATTAGCGCTGGTGTCAGAATGAACCAGGGTATACTGAGCTCTAATAATTTTAAAATGATCGGACCGGCAGCTGAAGTAAATATAGATGGAGAAGTGGATATGATTGCGGAAACACAAAACCTCCATGTGATTGTTAAGCCTTTTGTCAGTGACTCTTTATCATTAGCAGCTCTAGCAGGTGGTCCACTGGTTGGAGCCGCTGCATTCATTGCACAAAAGATTTTAAAAGACCCTTTCAATAAAGTTCTAACAGATGAGTATCAAATTACTGGAACCTGGGATGATCCAATTGAAACAGACAAACCAAAGTCTGAAGAATTATCCAAACTTGTGGATGAAGAGGTTATTAAACCTTCTGAAAGTATTTTAAAAAAATTAAATATATTTAGCACCGATAAAGAAAAAGATAAAAAAAATGAACAATGAAATTAATGATTTGATTTTAACTCCTGCAGAGTTGGATAAAAATGCAATTGACAAAATTTTGTTTCAACTTAACAGAAGTAATATTGACTACTATGACCTGTATTTTCAATATTCAAAAAATGAATTCTATGCCATTGAAGACGGTCAAGTTAAAAATACATCTTTTAACATCGATAACGGTTGTGGAGTAAGGGCTATTTCTGACGAAAAAACGGCTTACGCCTATACAGATGAAGTTAACTTCAGAACATTAATACAGTCTTGTGAGATTGTTAATGCTTTAAAATCTCAAGGTCAAGAAAAAAAAATTCCAGTTATTAGTTCACAAACAAAACATATGCTTTACCAACCAATTGATCCAGTTATTAACACCGGTAAGCAGAAAATTGAAATTTTAAAGAAAATCGAATCAATGGCTTTTGCAGTTGATCCGAGAATCAAAAAGGTAAATGCATCTATTGCTGCAGAATATGATGCTATTTTAATTGTTAATCAACAGTCAGAATTCAAAACAGATATTAGACCGCTGGTTCGTCTGTCGTTAAGTATTATTGTTGAGCATAAGGGAAGAAGAGAGCAAGGAACTGCAGGTGGTGGTGGTCGATTCAGTATTGATTATTTCAATGATCAAATATTAAAAGACTATGTGGATGAAGCTTACCATCAAGCGATTACAAATTTAGATGCAACCCCATCACCTGCAGGATTAATGACTGTAGTATTGGGGCCTGGCTGGCCAGGAATCTTGCTTCATGAAGCCATTGGGCATGGACTTGAAGGTGATTTTAATCGAAAAAAGACCTCAGCTTTTTCTAATCTTATGGGTGAACAAGTTGCCAATAAAAATATCACCATTGTAGATGATGGAACAATTGTTAACAGACGCGGCTCTTTAAATATTGATGATGAAGGCAATCCAACACAAAGAACAACTTTAATTGAAAATGGCATTCTTAAAGGGTATCTCCAGGATACCCTGAATGCTAAATTAATGAATATGCCTATCACAGGAAATGGAAGAAGAGAATCGTATGCACACATTCCTATGCCCAGAATGACTAACACGCTGATGACAAATGGAAAAGATAGTCCAGATGAGATTATTCAATCAGTCAAAAAAGGCATTTATGCTCCAAATTTTGGTGGGGGCCAGGTTGATATTACTAGTGGAAAATTTGTATTCTCATCCTCACTTGCCTGGTTGATAGAAGATGGAAAAATAACAAAACCAATTAAGGGTGCGTCAATTGTCGGCAATGGTCCAGATATTTTAAAGAAAGTCTCTATGGTGGGTAATGACTCTTCACTTGATAGTGGTGTGGGCACCTGTGGAAAGGATGGACAAAGCGTCCCGGTAGGCGTTGGGCAGCCAACTCTAAAGATTGATGAAATCCTGGTTGGCGGCTCTGACACTCAACATTAAAACTTAAATATAATTACTTATTAACTCGATTTTTATATTCTAAAGTACGGGTATCGATCTCAATAAAATCACCTGTGTCACAAAATAATGGAACCATAAGCTCAAAACCTGTATTTAATTTAGCTGATTTCATAACCTTTCCAGAGGAGGTATCACCTTTAACGGCTGGTTCTGTGTAGGTAATTTCTCTGGTCACTGAGTTTGGTAACTCAACAGATATTGCTTTTCCTTCATAAAAGACAACATCACAGGACATTCCATCCTCAAGGAACTTCAGCGCGTCTTCCATACTATCAGGGTCTACCTCATACTGATTATAATCTTCATCCATAAACACATAAGCTGGATCAGCAAAATAAGAATAAGTGACTTCCTTTTTTTCTAAAACAACAATATCAAATTTATCAGAGGCACTAAAAACTGCTTCCGTTGATGACTCGTTGAGAAGATTCTTTAATTTCATCTTCACAACAGCAGAATTACGGCCTGATTTATTATATTCACACTTTAATGCAACCATTGGGTTACCATCGACCATGATTACATTACCAATCCTAACTTCTTGCGCTGTTTTCATTGCTGCCCTTATAAAAAAATTTTGTAAATTATACTAAATTATTAAATAAATAATGAATAAATTTGTTCAACACCCGGTCCTTTTTTTAAAAAATTAACTTTGGATATAGAAAAGGTGTCCATTAATGAATTTAAATTATCAAAAATGTACTTCCAATGCTGTTTTAGAATTACTTTAGAATTCCAAAGCATAAATATGTCTCTGAATTGATCAGGTAAGTCAATAAAATAAAGATCAATAAAAGCTTCAAGTTTCTTTAAATGTAAATTATCTAATTGATTATATGGTTGCCAAATAAAAGGAACTCCTGACAAAATTGCCCTTATGAGACTGTCCTCTCCCCTAACAAAATTTATACTACTCTTTAAAAGTTGAGAATCAAAAGCATTGAAGCTCATGAGGTTTTGAGTTCTATTTTTTAAATGAATATCTTGATAATTTGAATCAAATTGAACAATTGAAATATCTTTAAAATTACTGGTTAAATTATTAATGGATTCATGAATCTGGTCATTATAATATGAGAAAAATGTAACAACATTTGAAGTATTAAATTCTATTTTTTTTTGAAAAAACTCTACGTCATTAATACTATAAATAGGCGCTCCCGCCTGCATTGAAATTCCAGGAAAATAGTTTATTTTTTTAAAAGATTTATTTAAGCTCTGTTTGAGATGAAAACCATTAACCCATTCTTCGCAAGAAAAATACTCATAATTAATTACTAACGCATTAGATGAGATATTTTTTTCATAATTTTTGGGAAATTTAGTGTTAAAAATTGTAATGATTCGATCACTTGGTTTAGTTGATAAATTGACCTGATGAAGATCGTATAAATTTATATTTTTATGTAGTCTATTGATTCTGAGAACTTCTTTCGAAACGTCATTAATTGATATAAATAGGTTTACTTTTTCTTCGTAAAGATAGGCTAGCTCGTTTGCAAGACGAATGGGGATTGTCAGATCCCCAAAATTATCAATATACTCTGAAAAGATATCAATCCTGGTATTCATAAATACTTGATTGATAATATCTCAATTTCAATGCTTCCGGAGGGTGTTTCATAAGATATAACATCACCCTTTTCCTTCCCTAAAATTGCTTTTGAAAGAGGTGATAACCAACTAATTTTTTTTTCATTTGGATTTATTTCAGGAACACCGACAATTTGTATTCGATTATGAGAGCTGTCTATCAGATTTAAATATTCAACAGTAGCACCAAAAAAAATACGGGATCTATTTTCTTGTTCTTTTGGATCAATAATTTTAGAGTCTTCAATGGCTGTTAATAAATATTTTACTCTTGAGTCAATTTGCCTTAATCGTTTCTTCCCATAGATGTAATCTCCATTTTCAGAACGATCTCCATTGCTCGCAGCCCATGAAACATCTTTAACAACCGATGGTCTCTCTACCTTTAACAAATGGTTTAACTCTTGGCGAAGCATTAAAAACCCAGTTTTTGTAAGATAAGAAGTGTGCTCGCTCATAATAAACTTTTACTATAGAATCAAAATGTGAAAAATATCATAACAACAATCTGCAAAAATGAAATTTACTATAATCGCTTCATAAAACAAAAGCACAGTCCTGTATTTAATACATTCACATTATATGAATATATTTCACAAAAATTAGATAACTATTTTTTATTATCACCCGAAACAAGTAAAAAAATAATCAATAAATTTGAAGAATACCTGACACTTGCGAAAATTATTAATAATTTAATAAATGAAAATAAAAGTAATGAATTATTTGATCAAGATTCTTTAATAAAAAATATTCAAAACGCGTTCGCGATAATTCAAGAGCATTGTATTGATATTAATCATCCATTCTTTCAAAGTACAGCCGAATCAAAATTATTAATAAAAATTTACAGTGAATATGCAAAAATCATTAAAAAAAATAGTTATTTAACTTTTCAACAGGCAGTAGATTTTTTTATTGATCATGTTGAATGTGATGAAAAAATAGAACTTATTGGCTTTCACCAAAAAACACCATTCAATTTAAAAATTAGAAATAAATTTAAATGTGAACTAAAAGTAAAAAAATCAAAAACAAATTGGGAAATAAATGCATATATAGATACATCCAATGAATTAATAAAAATTAGTTATGAAATTTTAATGCATCTTAAAAATAACAAAAATATTGCCATTATTTCTTTTGATATACCAGCAATAGCCGATGATCTAGAATCTTCACTGAATAATCCAGCATTAAAAAATCAAGTATTAAACAATAAAGAGAAAATAATCATTAATAGGAATCAATACAATAGTCTTATCAAACAACCTCTTGTAAAAGCATTAATAACTTACTTTAATGTAATTAATAATCAAACAATATCACTGGAGGATTTAAAACTATTAATTTTTGTTGTGTATAACTCTAATATTAATTTACTAAGCAAGAGTGAGGGTATCTTTTCGAACCTTAAAACCAGCGGAATAAAAAAACTAAGTTATGCATTCATAATTAAAATAATTAAAAATGATATTCCAGAAATTGATTTATTTAATAGCGTCAATTTGAATGATGATAAAAAAAAGATGTCTTTATATACATGGATAGAGACTATTGAAAAACAATTTTATAGATCATTTATTACAAAAATAAATATTGATAAAAATCATCACAGGGATCTGAGGCAACTTGAATCTTTATTTGCGTCCATAAAAAAAATAAAAAACCAACATGAGTTAATCACTTTTGATATATTCCAACAACATTTATCAAATTTTGTTAATCAAACCCAAGTTAAGAATCAGTATCATAAATTATCAATTGATGCATATTCATTTACTGATGATATTGTTGGATACTACGATCATATTTATCTAGTGAACTTTATAGACAGAAATGACTTTCTTGAACATCATAATTATTTGTTACCCTATCAATTTTTAAAACAAATAAATAGTGCATCCTTAAAAAAAGAATTTTCACAACAACAATTAAATGCTTTCAATTTAAGTACTTCAAACTTTCACATTTCATATGCGTTATCAACGGATGATGTTGAGAATTCACCAATGATGTTGATTAAATTTTCGAAAATTAATCAAATACAATTTATAGAAGATTATAACTACCTGGGTAATAATATTACTAAAGCGATAGAAAATAATTATATTTTACCTATTCAGCCCCATAAAATTTCAAATTTTAGAGGACTTTTAGAGCGCATGCAGAAGTCGCCAAGATGGAGTTTTTTTTATGATGTAATTCACTGTTCAAAAGAATTAAATAATTCACCGGAGGAGCAAAATACAATTAATCGTGGAATTTTAATTCATTTAATACTAAATAAATTTTGGTCTGAAATTAAGTCACAGGATGAGCTTTGTGCCATTAACATGCTTGATCAATATGTTGAAAACCTCGTCCTTGATTGTATTAATAACGATGTTAAGTTTTCAAGGTTAAAAGAATCAATTAAACAATTTGAAATTAAAAGATGTACATCATTAATTTTACAAATATTGGAAATTGAAAAATCACGCAAATCCTTCAAAATTAAATCATCCGAGACCAAACAAACCTATAATTTACAATCTTTTTCATTTGATCTTATTCGAGATAGAGAAGACCTAGAAGGAGAAATTCACCATATTATTGATTACAAAACTGGAAAGCAGAATTCACATAATTCCTGGTTAAAAAGCCCATTTGAAAATTTTCAGTTTCCTTTATATCTATTATTTTCAGAAAGTGATCGTATGACATTGATGATCTATGAAATTAATATTAAAGAAACTCAAATTCGACAATTTGTATTTACTGAAAGCAATATCGCAAAGATTTCTTCAACTGATTTTTACCAAATTACCGATACAAAAATGCAACTCAAGGAATTGAAAAGGTCTTGGCTCAGTGAAATTAGTCACCATTTAAATCAATATCAGCAAGGTTACTTTCCCAATCTTTTTAATAATGAATCTGATTTACTCTTTTGTGACTGCAAAGTCTTATTAAGAATCCCAGAAAAAAACTTTCAATTTGAATCTTAATCAATGATGAATGATGATCAAATATTACGTGAACAATGTTTAGAAATAGACTCATTTATTGTTCAAGCGCCGGCAGGATCAGGCAAAACTGAGCTTCTGACACAAAGATTTTTAAAACTGTTAAGCATTACTAACACTCCTTCAGAAATTCTTGCTGTAACCTTCACTAACAAAGCAGCCGCGGAGATGAAAAATAGGATTATTGGATATCTTAAAAAAACTCATGTTCCAAAAAATGATCTGACTAAAGAGCTGGTCGATGATGTGCTTAACGGATTAAAACATAGAAATATAAGTCTTGATGAATTGATCAGTGAATTTAATATTCTAACCATTGATTCCTTAAACCAGAAAATTGTAAACTCAATGCCACTTTTAAGCCAATTTGGTTTTGAATTTAAAATAGAAAGTGATATCAGCCCATTTATAAATGACATTATTAAAGATGTTATTTATCGAGAACAATTTAGTGAGAATATTCACTCTCTTCTTGAAATACTTAATATTGAGTATAAAGCATTAGAAAATTATCTAGCTGAGCTTATGATAAAGAGAGAGTTCTGGATTTATGATTTTTTTAACACTGCAGAAGAAAATGTCATTAACAATTATCTAAATGATGAAAAAAACAATGCCATTTTAAAAATTAAAGGTATTTTAAATATCACAATTGGACGTGATCTCAGTATTCATGAATTTTCTAACCTTATTGATGAACTCTATACGAAACAAAAAACAATTAGAAAAAAAATAGATCTATCGAATATTAATATTGAAAATCGTGAGCGTATTGAAAAACTGATTAAAAATAATTTAATTCCAACATATGATTCAATTGAAAAAGAACATATCTTATTTAAAATTTATCAGGATAATGATTTAAAATTAATTAAGATTTTAACGCCTCTTCTTAAAACACTATGTGCAGAATTAAAAGTATATTTTCTTAATCATAAAACAATTGATTTTTCAGAAATTTCTCAACAAGCTTTATTTGCCTTATATCAAGATAATAAACATACAGACATCAGCCATTACCTCAGCATTAAATACTCACATCTCTTAATTGATGAGTTTCAAGATATAAATAATAATCAACTCAAATTATTTATTCACCTAACTCATAATTGGGACACAGAAAATACTATTTTTTGTGTGGGTGATCCTATGCAATCAATTTATCGGTTTAGAAAGTCAGAAGTCAGTATTTTTTTAAATACCATTCAATATGGTATTGGAAATTTTAAGTTACACCACATAATCCTATCAATTAATAATCGATCCAAACCCCAGCTAATTGATTGGTATAATAGAGTATTCAGCAAAATTTTTGAAAAGGAAACAGATTTAGACACAGGTGAAATATGCTACCAATCATGTTCCTCACGAGAAAATTCAACTAAAGGTGAAGTAAACCTAATTCCTTATTATTCCGATAAGGAATTCAGTGATATTTATGCTGAAGCAGAATTGGTCGCACAACAAATTCTTCATAGCCCTCATAAGTCAATAGCTATAATTGCACGATCACGAACACATTTAAAACCAATTGTCACCTATATTAAGAAGCACTATTCAAATAAAATTAATATTACTGCAATTGAATTAGAACCCCTTGGTAATCATCAATGTATCCAAGATATGCTTTCACTTACCTTGGCATTGAATAATTTTTGTGACCGAATTCATTGGGTAAGTCTGCTTCAATCACCCTTATGTGGACTCACAATTAAAGACTTGGCTATTCTGTTTAAGGACAATAAAGAAATTCCATGGACTATAATTAACTCACCGATAGTAAATAAAATATCAACAGATGGACAGGTTCGGTTAAATGTATTTATATCGATACTGAAAAAGTATTTAAAAAAAATATATATTGATCAATGGCATTTCCTCATAAAAGAGTTATGGTTTGAATTAAAAGGGGCTGAAACTCTATATAAAAAAAGTGATTATGGGCTCATTGAAGAATATTTAAAACTTATAAGAAAATTTGAATCAAATACTATTAATGATGAATTATTGATATATGAAATTGATAATAAAATGATTTCAAATATCAGCACTGAAAACAAAACAGTAAATTTTTTAACCATTCATAAATCAAAAGGATTGGAATTTGACCACGTCATTATTCCCAGCCTCGATAAATCGACACGAATCTCAAGCTCACCATTGATTAACTTTGATTATTTTACAAAACAAAATAAGGTTATTTTTTCAATTAAGAATAATCATGACAATACACTTTCGTTACATGATTATCATAATTTAAAAAACAGAATCAAAGACACAAATGAATTAAAAAGATTATTTTATGTGGCTACAACAAGAAGTATTTCACAATTAGATTTAATTGCCTATCTTGAGCCTGATGCTGCAAAAATAAAGAAAAATACTTTTCTAGAATTACTTCAAGAAGAGTTTTTAAGTAAACAATCCAAGTACATAAAATCAAAGTCCATCAATTTTGATTACAAGTCGTTTAAACCCGTTCATTACCAAATTCCAATTGAGCACTTGATTGCTACCCCAGAAACCAATAATCACAACAACAATGATTTCTATGAAAGTGATCTTAAAAAGGATGAGTCTCCAGAAATACTCATAGGAATTTTTGTTCATAAATATCTTGAGCTCATTCATCAACACACAAATCTAGATATAGATATATTTATTGAAAAAATTATGTATCAACAAAATTTACCAGGGTTTGTTGATACAGATTATTTAAAAGCTGAGGTAAGGTTTTGTATCGATAATCTACATAATACAAATACTGGAACATTTATTAAACAAATGTATGATGATGATCACAGTGAGTTCAAAGTATCTCATTATCATGAAGGTGAGTTATGGAACTATCGAATCGATAGAACTTTTTTAAAAAATAACGAAAGATGGATTATTGATTATAAATATCATAAAAATGATAATGATGACCTAAACAAAACGGCTCTTAAATATCAACAACAATTAAACTTATATGCTAAATTTTTTAATGAAAAAAAGATTAAAAAAGCAGTTTATTTTTTAAGACAGTCAAAACTTGTTGAAATTTAATCTATTAAATTTTTTATAAATTTTTTAATTGCTTGAAATTTATCGTTTGTGCTTTCAAATTCACCGTTAATAAATAATTTATTTGGTCCATCCAATTTGATATATTTGTTGGTTTGAACGAGATCTATAATTTTTACAGGATCGACTTTATTTTTAGCTTTAAAAGTAAAAGATATGATTTTTTTACCAGCATCTATTTTAATTACATCAATATCACTACATAGAACCCTAATATGGTGAATAGTAAATAAATTTTCTGTTTGTTCAGGCATGACGCCAAAGCGATCAATTAATTCTTCTTGTATATGCTGTAAATCATTTATGGTCTTACATGAAGATAGCCTCTTATAAATAACTAATCTTTCATTAGGGTCACTGCAATATTGATTGGTTAATATACAAGGAGCATGGATATTTATATCATTTTCTTCGTTATTATCGTCCTCAACATTTAAAATCTCATTATTTCTTAGCAGCGCAACCGCTCGGTTCAACATTTTCAAATACAATGAAAACCCAATCTCATGAATTTCTCCACTTTGTTGATCACCTAAAATCTCGCCTGCCCCTCGAATTTCAAGATCATGCATAGCTAAGAAATAACCAGAGCCCAAGTCTTCCAGGTACTGTATTGCTTCTAGTCTTTTTTTTGCTTTTGTACTTAAATTTCTATTCGGATCAATAAGTAAATATGCGAATGCTTGATGGTGCGACCTACCTACTCTTCCTCTTAGCTGATGCAGCTGAGAGAGGCCAAAACGATCTGCATTATTAATTATAATCGTATTTGATGTGGGTATATCAATACCAGTTTCAATAATGGTTGTACACAGTAATAAGTTAAATCGTTGTTGGTGAAAGTCTTGCATCACCTTCTCAAGCTCTTTCTCTTTCATCTGTCCATGGGCAATCGCAATTTTTGAATCAGGCATAATTTTTTTTATTTTGTCATGAATCAAATTTATTGTATTTACATCGTTATGCAGAAAATAGGCCTGCCCGCCCCGATTAAACTCTCTCATCAAAGCCTCTTTGATAATCCCCTCTGAGAAGTCTTGGACAATAGTTTTAATGGATAATCTTTTTTGAGGGGGAGTCGAAATAATTGAAAAATCCCTTAAGCCCTCCAAAGAGAGGGATAAAGTTCTTGGGATGGGTGTCGCTGTAAGGGTTAAAAAGTCGGTATTTGTTTTAAATTTTTTCAACATCTCTTTTTGCCTTACACCGAATCTGTGCTCTTCATCAATGATGATCAAGCCAACATTGTCAATTTTTATATCTTTTTGTAATAACCGATGAGTACCAATAATAATATCTACTGATCCTTGCGCTAGTCTTTCTAAAACTTCTTTTTGCTGCTTCGCAGATTTAAATCTTGAAATTTCTTCAATAGTAATTGGGAATGAGCTAAATCGGTCTATAAAATTATTATAATGTTGACTAGCTAATAATGTAGTTGGTACAAGAATAATTACTTGACGATTGTTCATGATAGCTATAAATGCGGCACGCATAGCAACCTCAGTTTTTCCAAACCCAACATCGCCACAAATTAGCCTGTCCATCGGCTTTGATGATTCCATATCCTTAATCACAGCTTCAATTGCTTGCTGTTGATCTGGCGTCTCCTCAAATGGAAATTCATTTGCAAATTTTTGATACTCATTAAGATCAATTTTAGAAACAAGTCCTTTTTTCTTTTCTCTTAATGCATAAAGATTTAAAAGTTCGGCTGCAGTATCATAAACTTGCTTTAACGCTTTCTTTTTTTCCTTTTCCCATTGTCCTGACCCAAGTTTGTGTAATGGTGCTGATTCAATAGGCCCACCAGTGTATCTAGCTATACTATTTAATTGAGTGACAGGAACATACAATTTATCGTCGTTATCATACGTTAAAAGTAAAAACTCATTCACTGTTTCAAGGAGCTCTAATTGAACTAAACCTTGATATCGGCCTACCCCGTGATTTTCATGAACGACTGGATCTCCAATTGAAATTTCAGCTAAATCCTTAATTACAACTTCAGCGTTGTAATCTTTGTTTTTATACTTTGATTTTTCTTGATGAATAAAATCTGGAAACAAATCATACTCAGTAAAAATTTCAAAATCATCAGTGGCAAATCCCTCCTTAAGAGGGCTATGGGTTAACAAATTAGAACTAAAATCAGGAGATAATAAATTAATTTTTTCCGTGAGCCTTAGTGCTAGGCCATTTTCCTTTAACAATTTATTGATTGTTTCTCTTCTACCTAAACTCTCTGCTGAAATTATAATTTTTTTTGATGATTGGCTTAGGTGATCAATTATTTTTTTATAACCTGACTTATAGTCAATATGTATGGGGAGTAAATCCTCAACATTGGTTTTTAAATTGACTTGTTTGTATTGGGCTAAAAGTTGATTAAACTTTTGTGAAGAAAGCATAATATGACTTGGTTCAAGAATTGGTCGATTCAGATCATAGGCATACATTTTAAAGCGAGTTTGTGCATCAGCCCAGTAGTGTTCTACACTTGCAGTCAAATTTGCTGGAATGCTCAAGAAAATATCTTTAGGAAGGTAATCAAAAATAGTATTTGTTTCCTCAAAAAAAAGAGGTAAGTACCATTCCATACCCGAAAAAGGAATTTTATTAGAAATATTATTATAGATCTCAGATTTACTTGGATCACCTGAAAAATTTTCCCTAAAATTTATTCTAAAAATTTCAACCGAGGCATCGCTTAGAGGACATTCCCTAGCGGGTAATATTTCGATTGTGTTGGTTGGATATATACTCTTTTGAGTATCCGTATCAAATGTTTTTATACTTTCTATTTCATCATCAAAAAAATCAATTCGATAGGGAATAAGAGACCCCATTGGGAATAAATCAATCAAACCTCCTCGGACAGCAAATTCTCCTGGATGAAAAACTTTTTGAACATTAATGTATCCATTTTCGACTAATAAATTTTTTAGTGAATCAAGCTCAACTTTTTGACCCTTTTTATAAAAAAAACTATTTTGGGTGATGTATGTTTTAGGGGGTAAAAAATTTAAAGCTGAAGTTGCTGGAATAATTAAAATATCAAATACTTTTTCATTTATTAAAAACAATGATTTTAATCGATCGGAAATTAAATCAGGATGGGGTGAAATTGAGTCGTATGGTAATGTTTCCCAGTCAGGAATGATAGTCACTTCTAAACTATTTTTTAGCCACTTGATTTCGGTTTGGAGACGGGTTGCAATATAGCTATCTTGAGTAAAAATGACTAGTGGTATTTTATCATTACTCAGCTTTGAGCAATAAAATTGCGTTACTTCGAAAGCATAAGCAGAATAGTTAAGAATTTTCTTTGTTATTGTATTCATTTACATTTAAAATTTAGGTGTCATTATAAACACAAATGTTTAAATCCATGGAAGATAAAGAAAAAATAGCGATTGAAGCCTTAAAGTATGTTGAAAACAAAACCACCATAGGACTTGGGACGGGATCGACTGCTAATTTTTTTATTAAACATCTAGCTGCGAAGATACAAAATGAAAAACTAGATATTCAAGTAGTTGCAAGCTCAACAGTGTCTGAATTAGAAGCTCATAAGTATGGTTTAAAGCTAATCAGCATGGATCTACTAAACGACATTGATTTATATGTTGACGGTGCAGATGAAGTCACCGATGATTTAAATGTATTAAAAGGTCGAGGTTATGATTTAGTCAAAGAAAAACTTTTGGCGCAAAGTGCAAAAAAATTTATTGTTATAGCTGATCATTCAAAACATGTTTCCTCTATTGGTGAAAAATACCCCATACCAATAGAAGTTATGAAAAATTCATGGCGCCTAACTAAAAAATTATTAGACCGTATTGGTCAAGGTGGGTTAAGAAAAAATTCAGCGGGTGATGCCTTTTCTATATCATCTGCTGGGAATTATATTTTTGATTATCAATTCAAAGAAAAAGATATCAAAAAATTACATGAAGAAATTCTTACTACACCAGGGGTAGTTGAGACTGGTATTTTTTACAAAATAACGGACTTGGCATTAATAATCGAAAATGGTGACATAGGCGTTATTTCACTTTAGGTATAATTGTATTGCCATTCATGTACCTAGACAAAACCTTCGGAATTAAAATTTCACCCTGGGCGTTTTGGTTATTTTCCATAATAGCCACCAAAGCTCTCCCAACTGCGAGACCTGAACCATTTAAAGTGTGCACCAAAATATTTTTTCCATCAGCATTTTTATAACGAGATTTTAATCGTCTAGCCTGAAAATCTTCACAATTTGAAATCGATGAAATTTCCCGATACTGATTTTGTGATGGAATCCATACTTCAATATCATAAGTTTTTGCTGCTGCAAAACCCATATCTCCTGTTGACAATGTAACAACTTGATAAGGAAGCTCTAGGGCTTGCAGTATATTTTCTGCATGTGACAACATTTCATCAAGAGCCTTGTAACTATCCTCTGGTTTGGTAATCTGAACCATTTCCACTTTATCAAATTGATGTTGTCTTATCATACCCCTTGTATCTCTCCCATAGGATCCTGCCTCAGACCGAAAACATGGGGTCAGTGCTGTCATTCGAATTGGCAGACTTTCTTCTTCTAAAATTGCATCACGAACTGAATTAGTTAAAGATACCTCTGAGGTTGGTATGAGGTATAAATTTTCGTTATCAGTTTTTTTTGTTAAAAATAGATCTTGGCCAAACTTTGGTAATTGGCCAGTCCCCAATAGTGATTCACTATTTACCAAAAATGGAGTGTAACACTCCATATAATTATGTTTTTCAACATGAGTATCAATCATAAATTGACCAATTGCCCGATGAAGCCTAGCTATATCATGCTTCATAAAAACAAATCTTGATCCTGATATCTTTGTCGCCGTCTCAAAATCTAGGCCCAAAGAATTTCCAAGGTCAACATGATCCTTGACATCAAAATTAAATTTTGGAATATCTCCAATTTTTTTTAACAATAAATTAGCTTTTTCATCAGGCCCAATGGGAACAGACTTATGGGGAAGATTAGGTATATTCAATAAAAAATCATTTAATTGTTGCTGAATATCTTGTAGTTGAATTTCATAATCTTTTGTTCTTGTCGAAATAGATGCGACTTGTTGCATAATCTTTTCGGTATCTTCGCCTTTTGCCTTAAGTATCCCGATTTGTTTTGAAAGACTATTTCTTTCTTGCTGTATATCTTGAGTTTTTATTTGGATATCTTTTCTTTGTTGCTCGAGTTGCTGAAAAAAATCAACATCAAGTTCAAACCCCCTATTTTTTAAAGATTTTTTTACTTGATCGGTGTTTTCTCTTAAAACATTTAAATCAATCATTTCAATCGCTTTTTTTATCTAAAGTTTTCAAAAAATTTAACTTTTCATTAATTTTTATTTCTAGTCCACGTTCAGTGGGTGTGTAGAATTGTATAGGATCTAACTCATCTGGGAAATATTTTTCTCCTGCAGCATAAGCATGAGCTTCATGATGTGCATAACGGTAATTTTTACCATAGCCCATATCTTTCATTAATTTTGTAGGGGCATTTCTTAAATGTGTGGGTACATCAAAATTTTTATGATTTTTTATAAAAGAATGAGATTCATTATAAGCTTGATAAGCAGCATTACTTTTTGGTGCAACAGCAAGGTAGATTAGTGCATTTGACAATGCTAATTCTCCTTCTGGGGAGCCCAGTCTTTCGAAAATCTGATACGCTTCGAGAGCCATTGTTTGAGCCTTAGGATCTGCTAATCCAATATCCTCTATTGCAATCCTCACAATCCTTCTAGCCAAGTAAAGTGGGTCAGCTCCTCCATCAAGCATTCGCTGAAACCAATATAAAGAGGCATTAGGATCAGAGCCTCTTACAGATTTATGCAGGGCTGATATTTGATCATAAAATTGCTCCCCACCTTTATCAAATCTTCGATAGGAAGATGATGCAATTCTTTTGATAAAATCCTCATTAATTAGCAATTCATTCTCCTTATTACTGAAGCTAATAACTTCAAGAAGATTTATCATCCGCCGGGCATCTCCATTGGCGTAGTCAAATAAAAACTGTTTAGCTTCAGCATTGATACTGATGCCGCCTAAAAAAGATAATAATTTAGTTAAAATCAACTCTAATGATTCATTATTCAGGGCTTTTAACGTATAAACTTGACACCGACTAAGTAAAGCAGAATTTACCTCAAATGAAGGATTTTCTGTGGTTGCACCAATAAAAGTGAACAAACCATTTTCAACGTGAGGTAAAAAAGCATCTTGTTGACTTTTATTAAAGCGATGAACTTCGTCAATAAATAAAATAGTTTTTTTTTGATGTTGATCTAAGCTGAACTGTGCTTTTTCGACTGCTTCACGAATATCTTTTACGCCAGATAGAACTGCAGATAAGGATATAAATTCATAGTTAATGGAATTAGCAATTGCATTAGCAATGGAAGTTTTTCCAACACCAGGTGGACCCCATAAGATCATGGAGGGTAATTTATTTTTGGATACAGCGCTACTAATTGGACAATCATCACCCAATAGGTGATCTTGGCCAACAATATCATGAATGGTTTTTGGTCTTAAGTGTTCTGCTAATGGTTTTTGATTATCCATATTTAATTTTTAATAATTTCTACATTTTCAGGCACATTAAATAAAAAAGTTGCTTCATTTATTTTTATATTTGTTTGTATGTCTTCAAAATTCACTAATATTTTATTTTTAAGTCGATCAATAATATTCATAGCAAGAACTTTACCCTGTGAATCAAACTTTAATTCTAATGTTTCATAATCTGCATCATCTGATAAAGATTGACATCGATACCATAGTTCGCCATTAATCGATTTTGTAGTTACCTTAAAAAATTTTTCAATATTTTTTTGAAAAAAAATTAAAGAGGGATTGTTACTGTTTGATTGACTAAACTGACTCATGATCACCTGTGATAGATCAGGATCATAAATATATATTATCTCTCCATCACTTATGATTTGATTTTGATGAGGTTTTTTGTAGATCCATTTAAAGAAATGTGGTTTTTTAAAGATTACCTTTCCATTTGCTTCTTCAATAATCTGTCCTTGATTGTCGAAAACAATTTGATTGAAACTTCCTTGAAAGCTTTCATTTTTATTAAGAAGAATCGATAAATCTGAAGAAGGTTGTGCAAATAAAAAATTAATTTTTATTAAAGTGATCGTTAAAAATAAAAATAGGTTCTTCACTCTTGATGATTAGGTTGAATTACTTCACGGTTTCCATTACTTTGCATTGGTGAAACCAGCCCTGCTTTTTCCATATCTTCAATGATTCGAGCAGCACGATTATATCCAATACGAAGATTTCTCTGTACATATGAGATTGAAGGTTTTTTTGATTCTAAAACAAGTTGAACAGCTTGATCATACAAAGGATCTTTTTCTCCTCCATTATCATTCATGGCTGATGCTGAAAAATCTGAACTCTCTTGTGCGTTGGTAATTTCATCTATGTAATTGGGTTTACCTTGCTGTTTTAAGAAATTGACCACCTTGTGAACTTCTTGATCAGAAACAAAGGCTCCATGAATTCTTGATGGATAGCCTGTTCCAGGGGGAAGATATAACATGTCACCTTGACCTAGTAATGTTTCAGCCCCCATTTGATCTAGGATAGTTCTTGAATCAACCCTGCTGGAAACTTGAAATGCAACCCTTACCGGAACATTTGCTTTAATTAAACCAGTAATAACATCAACAGAAGGTCTTTGTGTTGCTAAGACTAAATGAATTCCAGCCGCACGAGCTTTTTGTGCGATTCTTGCAATAAGTTCTTCAGCTTTTTTACCTACAACCATCATTAAGTCAGCTAGCTCATCAATAACAATCACAATCAAGGGTAATTCCTCAACTGTTTCTGGATTTTCGGGATCAGTAGAAAAGGGGTTTGTTAGAGGCTTTCCAGATGTAATTCCTTCTTTAACTTTATCATTGAAGCCAGCGAGGTTTCTTACACCAAACTCGGACATCAATCTATATCGTCGATCCATTTCTTTTACTGACCAATTTAATGCATGGCCAGCTTCCCTCATATCAGTAACGACAGGTGTAAGAAGATGTGGGATATCTTGATAAACTGAAAGTTCTAACATTTTTGGGTCAATCATTATGAGCTTGACTTCATTTGCTTTTGCTTTGTATAACAAGCTAAGAATTAAAGCATTGATCGCCACAGACTTTCCTGAGCCAGTTGTTCCTGCAATTAAAACATGAGGCATTTTTCCTAAATCAGCAACAACAGGTTTACCTGAAATATCTTTCCCAAGAGCAATTGTTGTAAGAGATGCGGTATCAGCAAATATTTTAGAACTCATGATTTCTGAGAGGTAAACAATTTGTCTTTTGTTATTGGGAATTTCAAGCCCCATATAAGTTTTTCCAGGAATTGTTTCAACAACTCGTACGCTTGTTACAGACAAAGATCTGGCTAAATCTCTTGATAAGTTGGTCACTTGACTACCCTTCACTCCTGCTGAAGGTTCAATTTCATAGCGGGTTATTACTGGACCGGGTTGAGCTGAGATAACTTTTGCTTCAATTCCAAAATCTAATAGTTTTTTTTCAATCAACCTCGAAATAAATTCGATTGTTTCAGGAGATTGTTGCTCAATTTCTTTCGGAGGTTGATCTAGAAGATGAAGCGGCGGGAGATCTCCATCGACGCCAGGCTCACTGAATAAACTAGTTTGCTTTTCTTGTTTTACTCTCGCACTTTCTTTAATCTCATTTTTTGGAACAACAATTTCAATTGGTTTTCTGTCCTCAAGCTTTTTACGTTCATTTTCAACATACTCAATTCGTTTTTGTTCAAATTTTTTACCAGCACGGGTATCCATATAATGATTAAATTTTTCATGAATTGATGAAAATAATTTTAAAAAGCTATCGCCAATTTTCTCTGAAATAGTTAACCAGGACCAGCCAGTAAATAAACTCATCCCAGAAGCAAAACCAACAACTAATAGGAGTAAAGATCCAATGTATCCGATAAAACTTCTAAGAAGGGTATCTATTGAATGACCAACAAGACCACCTTGCGCAGATGCAAAAGAAGCTGGAAGATTGATGATGTGCCCGGCTTCAATGGTTGATGAAGCAAGTATAAATAATATAAATCCTAAATAATTTATCCATAAAACACGCTTCACTTTGTGTTCATTTTCAATCCGATGATAGATAAGATTGATTGAATACAACAATAAAAATACAAACCACCAGGAGGAAAGTCCAAATAAATAGATGAGAACGTCTGATAAATAGGCTCCGAATGTGCCCCCAAGGTTATAAATCTTATCCTGTGATTGTGCTGTATGTGACCATGATTGATCTAATGGATTATAGGATGCAAGAATCAAAATCACATAGATACCCCCAAAAAGTAAGAGGAGAAATGAAACTTCTCTTAACACTCGGTCAATGGTTTTCTTTTCAAGCAAGGCTTGATTTAAAAGATCATTTGTCTTTTTTTTGTTTTTATTGTTAAAAATCAAGTTGATTGTGTGTGGTTAATTGTCTTAGAAATTATATCAGCTTGGTTAGAATTTTCGGAATCAATCACACAAATATTTGCCCTACAAAATATACTCCTTTAGAATGCTAGCTAGTTTAATCAACAATCAAAATTATGCATTCAAAATTAATAATTCTAGGTTCCGGACCTGCAGGCTATACTTCTGCAATTTATGCTGCTCGAGCTAACTTAAATCCAGTTTTAATTACAGGAATTCAACAAGGAGGCCAGCTAATGACCACCACAGATGTTGATAATTGGCCTGCAGATGCAAATGGTGTTTTGGGGCCAGACCTTATGACTAGATTTGAGGAGCATGCAAAACGCTTCAATACTCAAATTATCTTTGACCAAATTCATACGGTTGAATTTAACAATAAGCCATTTAAGCTGATTGGAGATAACGATACTTACACAGCAGATGCTGTAATTATTAGTACTGGAGCTTCAGCAAAATATCTAGGCCTTGATTCAGAAACAGCTTTTATGGGTAAAGGTGTATCTGCATGTGCGACATGTGATGGTTTCTTTTATAAAAATCAGGATGTTGCAGTAATTGGTGGCGGTAATACTGCCGTTGAAGAAGCCCTCTATTTATCTAATATTGCTAATCATGTCACCCTTGTGCATCGACGGGATCAATTTAGAGCTGAGGCCATAGAGATGGAAAAAATTCATAAACGTGTCAAAGAAGGAAAAATCACCTTAAAAATTTTTAAAGTTTTAGACGAGGTATTAGGTGATGAGACGGGAGTTACCGGCATCAGACTAAAAGACTCAAAAACAAATAATACCGAAGAAATCTCTGTAAAGGGGGTTTTTATAGCCATAGGGCATAAACCAAATACTGAAATTTTTGAGGGTCAGCTTAAAATGGAAAATGGTTACATCATTACTAATAATGGTCGTGATGGAAATTTTACCTCAACCTCTATCCCGGGAATATTTGCTGCCGGAGATGTCCAAGATCATATCTATAGGCAAGCAATCACTTCAGCCGGTACTGGCTGTATGGCTGCCCTGGATGCCGAAAGATATTTGAGTAACAATGAGTGAAGATGATCTTTTTAAAAAAGCGGTACAAGACGTATCGCCGATCAAAAGAAAAGATACTGTAGATATATATAGTCAAAAACCGAAACCCAAGCCCATTGCAAAAAAGTTAATTGAAGATGAAAAAAAAGTATTACGTGATGCCCTCAGTGATAATTTTGAATCCATCGATTATTTTTTAGCAAGAGATGAATTATTTTATTTAAAAAAAGGTCATTCCCCAGAGATTATCAAAAAGCTCAGAAATGGTTCATGGGTTGTCCAAAATTCCATAGACCTTCATGGATTAACTTCAGACGAAGCCAAAATTGCGTTAGTTGATTTTATACTTTTCTGTAAACAAAAAGACATTCGCTGTATTCGCATCATTCATGGAAAAGGATATAACTCAAAAAATAAAGAGCCTGTCCTTAAAAACAAAGTAAAAAAATGGTTAATCCAAAAACAAGAGGTAATTTGCTTTATACAAGCTCCAAATTACGATGGTGGTAGCGGAGCTTTGATTACTCTTCTAGAGAAAAACTAATTAAGCATACAACTTCTGCTGCTATCCCCTCACCTCTGCCAATAGCTCCCAATTTTTCCATAGTCTTAGCCTTAATATTTATTTTATCTAAAGCACATGCTAAGTCATCAGCGATATTTTGTTTCATTTGGCTTGTGAATAATAATAATTTTGGAGCCTCACAGATTATTGTAGAGTCAATATTTTCAATTTTAAATTTCTTTTGTTGCAGGACTGAATGAACTTTTTTCAATAAAACTCTTGAATCAATATTCTTATATTGATCATCATGATCGGGAAAAAATTGACCAATGTCGCCCATACCCATTGCGCCAATTAGAGCATCACAAAGCGCATGTAAAAGAACATCTGCATCAGAATGGCCTTGCAAGCCTTTTTCAAAAGGTATTTGAACTCCACCAATAATACATTTACGTCCCGTCACAAGAGGATGAATATCAAAGCCGTGTCCGATCTTATAGTTAATCATTTACTTTTTAAATCCTTCGGAAAAGTTATTTTTATATTTTCTGGATCGCCCCTAATAACTTTTGGGTGATGTCCAAAAAACTCCATGGCTTGGCTTTCATCGGTAGGTGTATTGGGATAGTTTTCAAGTGATTTCTTTAATAAACCATAAGGATACATTTGAGGTGTTTGGGCTAACCATATTCTACTTCGATCTAAAGTTGATTTTACTTGCAAATCCTCACCAACCTCTTTCACAGTTTCAACAACTGGGTGAGCCATAATGGCTCCATTTTTTGTATGTACAGCCTCATTGATGAATTTTAAAAGAGTTGTTTGTAATAAATAGGGTCTGACTGCATCATGAACAATTATCCAATCATCTAAGCTCACATCATCACTCATCATGTTTAGGGTATTTAAGACCGTTTGGGCTCTGGTCTCACCTCCCGACAAAATAAATTCTGACTTTACAGAAAATTTTTTCTTCAGCGGAATAAGATCATTTAAGATGGATTGATTTACTGCAATCAATATTTTATCAATGCATTCAACATCAAAAATTTTATGAGTTTTTTCAAGAATAATTTCGTGATTGATAAAATTGAGCTGTTTTGGTTTTTCAGAACCAAAACGCGAACCCGTTCCTGAGGCAGGAATTATGGTGATGATCTTTTTCATCACCAAATTCTAGCATGAGTTTATCGATCGATATTTGGTGTTGCGGTTATTTTATGTATTGAAATGTCAGCACCATCGTATTCAGATTCTTGGTCTAACCGAATAGGGGAAAACATATTAATGACTTTATAGGTTATAAAACCTAAAATAAATGCAAAACTAACTCCGAGCAAGGAACCGGTGAATTGTGCACCAAAAGACACCCCTCCAAGCCCACCGAACGTTTGAAGACCAAAAATTCCTGCAGCCACTCCTCCCCAAAGTCCACAAAGACCATGAAGCGGCCATACCCCGAGCACATCATCAATCTTCCATTTGTTTTGGGTTAAATTAAAGGTTATAACAAATAAGGCTCCTGCAACGGCTCCGGTCACTAAAGCACCTAATGGATGAAATAAATCAGAACCGGCACACACTGCAACCAATCCTGCAAGAGGTCCATTGTATAAAAATCCAGGATCATTTTTTCCAATAAAAAGTGCAGCCAGCGTACCTCCAACCATAGCCATTAATGAGTTAACAGCCACAAGTCCAGAAATTCCACTTAACTCTTGTGCTGACATCACATTGAAACCGAACCAACCCACAGTTAAAATCCAAGAGCCTAGAGCAAGAAACGGAATGCTGGACGGGGGAAAAGCAACTAACGAGCCATCTTTTTTATATCTTCCATACCTAGATCCAAGGATCACGACAGCTGCCAAAGCTAACCAACCTCCAAATCCATGAACAACAATTGAGCCTGCGAAGTCATGAAATTCATAGCCGAACACGGATTCAAATAAGGCTTGGATGGAAAAATTTCCATTCCAAACAATGCCTTCAAAAGTTGGATATATAAATCCAACAATGATGAATGATGCAATAAGCTGAGGCTTAAATGATGCTCTTTCAGCTATGCCTCCAGAAATAATGGCTGGAATAGCAGCAGCAAAAGTTAATAAAAAGAAAAATTTAACTAAATCATAGGCACTTTTCTCTGAAATGACCGAAGCTGAATCAAAAAAATTCAACCCATATGCCAAGGAGTAGCCAATAAAAAAATATGCAATAGTCGATACTGCAAAATCAGCAATAATTTTCGCCAGTGCATTAACCTGATTTTTTTCTCTAACCGTACCCACCTCTAAGAATGCAAAACCAGCGTGCATTGCGAGAACCATAATTGCACCAAGAAGAATAAACAGGACGTTGCTTTGATCGATTAAATTTTCCATCTTCTAAACCCAAAAAAATTGATATATAACTCTAACTGATATGTCAGTTAAAATAGTGATTAACGAGATAAAAAATCATAACCATGCACTTTAAAATATCATTTATTCATATCATATGCATCAAAATGGTGCAGGAATGAATATTTTTCTATTTATAATTTTTATATTTTTTCTTATTTACATTGTTGAGGCACTTTCTAAACGAGAGAAAGCAAAACAATTTGCACATAACCTAGTTAAAGGATACAAATTACAATTTCTTGATGATTCAATCTATTGCGCAAAAATTTCATTTATTAAAGGAAGCAAATACCCTATCTCAATCCAGCGTACCTTTCATTTTTATGCTTCTCCTTATAATGAAATAAGATTAATGTGTTATTTGGTAATGGTGAATAATAAACTGATCGACTGGTATATCGAGCCCTACCACAATGAATAAAAGGTATATTGGTCGATTTGCTCCTAGCCCCTCAGGATCCCTTCATATCGGATCAATGACATCTGCTTTTGTTAGTTATTTTGAGGCTAAACATAACAATGGTTTATGGAAATTAAGAATAGATGATATCGATGAGGAAAGATCAAAAAAAAATTACGCTGAAGAAATAATCATCACTTTAGAAAAATTTGCCCTAATTCCTGATGAAATATATTTCCAAAGTGAGCACATTAAAGATTATCAAAACTACCTAAATGAGCTATCCGAAAAGGATACATATTTTTGTGACTGTTCGCGTAAAACTTTGCAACAGCTCCCTCAAGGTTTAGCGGGGTCTATTTACAATCAAACATGCCTCGAAAAAAATTTAAAATATGGTGCAATGCGGTTAAAGGCTGATGAGATGAAATTAGATTTCTATGATCAACATTATGGTTTGATAAAAATACCGTCATCGCATAAAAGTGACTTTATTATCAAGCGAAAAGAGGGTTTTTCTTATATTTTTTGTTGTGTGATTGATGATTATCTTCAAAAGATAACCCATGTTGTTCGCGGCAGTGATCTCACTTACTCAACACCGCAACAAATTTTCATTCAAAAAAAACTAGGGATCATTTCACCAAAATACATGCACCATCCGATTTTTTCACTGAATGGAAAAAAAATTAGTAAAAGTGATCAAGGAGAGCCCGTTATTCCTGAAAATAGATTTGAAATCTTAATGCAAATTCTAAAATCGCTTCATCAAAACATTCCGAAAAATATAAGAAATTATAACGATCTTCTGACCCAGGCATTAACATTTTGGGATAACAGCAAAGTGAGTAAATCGTTTGATATTGCTATGGACTAAAAATCTCGAATCACTGTAACCTTTGCGTTGACAGGCATTCCAACCATGATGTTATTCACATTATGGGCCGCAGAGTAATAAGTCTTATCGAGTATATTTTCAATATTAAACTGAAGCTTGGTTTTGTCATCAATTTTCGCATAAGCACCCGCATCAAAACGAATCCATCCTGGAATTGTGACACTGGTATTTGTTGTTGGTGTGGCGGCATACATTCCCCCCCTCCCAATTGCTCCTAGAGCTAGGGACCACCTATCATCAATGTCATACAAATTCCACAATGAAAAACTGACATTAGCTACATTGCCTAGAGCAGTTCCTTTGGAAATAAGATTACCTCCCGTACCTTGATCTTTGGTAATTTCTGCATCAGTCAGATTAATCCCTCCGACCACAGAGTACTTATCCGTCACTCGACCGTTGATATTAATCTCCATGCCTCTTGTCCTCTGACCATCGACAATAATTTTATTATTAACATTAGAAGGATCGGTGATTTGCATCCGCTCTCTTTCTAATTGATAAAAGGCAAGGCTCGCAAAAAGATTATTATTTAGCTGCCATTTAGCCCCAACCTCGTAGTTAATAAACTTTTCCGGATCCTCATTTGCATTCGATGAGGTAACGGCATCAAGCTGGTCTCCATTCCTAGGCTGAAACGAGTTACTGTAAGATGCATAATAAGAAATATTAGCATCTGATGTATAAATGTAGCCTAAGCGTGTACTGAGCATATCATCATTAATTTTAAATTTATCACCCACTAGAGCTCCATTATCAGCAACTAAATTAAAATCAGTTTCATAAGCATCATGCCTTATGCCAACGACAACTTGGTGTTTTTCATCGAATTTAATTTGATCTTGGATATAGACAGAGTTTGATCGAATATCTGCTTTTTTATCACGGTAGTAAATGTTATAACTCCAATCACTCCCATATGGGCTTTGAATGGAGACAGTTTGATCATTTCCAGTTAATCGATAGCGTCTATTTTGTTGATTACCAATCTCAAATCCTGTCAATAAAGTATGATTAATTCCTGCCGTATCAAAAGTCCATACAACATCCGTTTGATTAAAAAAGTTTTGGCGTTGAGTGTCGTCATAATATGCACTCAGCTTTAAAGTATCATTGGAAACGGCACCGTTAGCATAAACATTGGAATAATATTTATCGTAATCCGTAAAGCGAGTCATGTTTTTTATGCTGACGGCATCCGAGAAATTATGTTCAATTGAAAAAAAACTTGAATTAACGGACACTTCGTTAGGACTTTTTGAAGCAAATCCAAAATATTGATCACGGTTCGAATTATAGGGTCTTCCATTTTGAGACGGTATGCCTCGATAGCCAATTCTTTGATCATGGAAATACTCTCTCCCAAATTTCAAAGTTGTTTTATCATCAAGCAAAAAAGTAAATACAGGATTGATGGCTTGTTTTTCATATTCAACGCCACTCACAAATGCGTCGCTTTTTTCACCCATAATATTAATGCGCATCGCTAAACGATCAGTGATGGTTTGATTGATATCAAAAGTAGTTCTTTTGGAGTCAAAACTTCCAAACTGGATTGTGGCTCGATTAAAATCTTCAAACATGGCTTGCTTAGATACGCGATTAATAATACCTCCACCACCCCCTTTTCCAAACAGAATTCCATTTGCTCCCATAAGGACATCAATTTTTTCTATGTTGTAAAGATCTCTATAATATTCGGCGTCATCTTTGATGCCATCCATAAAAATATCAGCTGTTGTTTTATTTCCCCTGATAATAAAAGCATCCCGATTGCCCTCTCCCTGATCAAGATCAACCCCAGGAACATAAGTAATCGCTTTACCAAGATCTGTTGCTTGTTGGTCTTGAAGTTGTTTTTGATTAATGACATTTATCGTTTGCGGGACATCCATGATGCTTGTATTTGTTTTCGTTGCAGTAGATGAAAATTCACTTTGGTAGATACCTTTTGGAGCAGTCACATCAATTTCAGATAAACCAAGATCCCCTGCTTGAGTGACAAAAGGCAAAAAAATAAGCCAGGGTGTGAAGAAATTTGGTTTCATGCTATTTCAAAAAAAAGATTTATTGTGATTCTAAATGAGAATGATTCTCATTACAATAAAAATATCGAATATTTTTTCCGATATAATTGAAACATGCATAATGACTTATTAAATCGCTTTTTAATTAAAAATTCCCCCATACGTGGCAATATCATTAAAATTCAAAATAGTTTAGAACAATTAAAAAATTCTCTTGAAATACCAGAACAAATAGAAGAAGCATTTACCCAAATTATTACCGTTTGTCCAATGTTAGCTGGGACTTTAAAGTTTGATGGGGGCTTAATTCTTCAGATTCAAGGGAAAAAAGACTTGAAACTTATGATTGCCGAGTCTGATAATCAATTCAATATTCGGGGTACTTTAAAACTCAACCAGATGACAGAAAAAAGCTTTGAAGAGCTTATTAAGGATGCAATTTTTGCTCTCACTATTGTCCATAAAGATCAAAAATCCCCTTATCAGGGGATTATTGAGATTGGCTCAGGCAATGTTAAGGATATGATTGAACATTATTTAACTCAATCAATGCAATTAAAAAGCAAAGTGTTTTTTTATCAAACCAGTACCATATCCTATGGGGTTCTTTTTCAAGAACTTCCCCATGAAAATGAAGATGACCGTTTTAAATCAGATAAATTATGGGCGACAATAAATCAGATTGAAATCTCGAGTCTTCACAATTCACCGAGCAAGTTCCTTGGCGATCTTTTTCCAGATGAAGATATACAAATTTACGAAGAACATTTAGTTAACTATAAATGCTCTTGTAGCCAAGAAAAAATCTTCAAAACTATAAGTTTAATAAATCCAGATGAAATTTATGCATCGTTAAAAAATGATGTTGTTGAAATGGTATGTGAATACTGTCAGAAAAAATATTTGGTAACAAAAAATGAAATCGACATCATTTTCCAGAAAAATAGTCAAATTTTAAACTGAGCATTGTACATATAACTCATAATTCCGGCGGTGATTGCAACATTTAATGATTCCACAGAAGCTCTCATTGGGATTGAGATTGTCTTATATTTTCTAGAGTTTATGTGTTTAGATAAACCAAGACCCTCATTTCCAAGAACGAGAATAGTTTTTCTTGAAAATTGAAAATCATAAACACTCATACCTTGCATATCAGCTAAAACGATATCAAAAGATAGCTCAGATAAATCTATAAGTTTTGAATTAAGGAAAATTGGAATTTCAAATTGGCACCCCTGGCTGCCTCTTAATGTTTTGGGTGCCCAAGGATCCGTACAGTCGCTTGATAAAAAAATACCCATATTACCTGCAGCTTGTGCAGTTCTGATAATTGTTCCTAAATTACCAGGATCTTGAATGCCATCTATGAATAGATACAAGCCCTCTTTTAAATTTTTAACATCAAAATGATAAGAAGGAATTTTTGTTACTGCAATAAAGCCTTGGTTGGTTTTTAATTCTGAAATTGTTTTAAAAATTGTTTCAGTGGTAACAAAAATCTTGTTATCCCAGGATTTTTTTAAAAAATTATGATTTGTTTCATAAAAGTCTTCAGTGCAACAAATCCACTCAAAATCTTTTTTATTTTTTAAATAACTTTCAAAAAGATGAATCCCTTCTAGAACTGTTAAATTATTTTCTTCGCGAAATGATTTTTTATGTTGAAGCTTTTTTAGAAACTTTAAACGACTATTATCTTTGGATTTAATCTCATGCATTTTTCAACATTCAAAAATTTACCTGTTGAACAGTCAGTCCATTTTGTTTTAAAAAGGCTACTAAGCCATCATCTCCTGCCAAATGCGAGGCACCAATTGCAACAAAAATTTGATGTGATTCCATTGCTTCTAAAATTTTTTTATTGAACACTTGATTACGCTCAATTAATATCTTTTGTTTAACTTTTTGCCACAACTCTGGACTCATTAAATCTAGTGTGATCTTTTCATTTATTTCATGAATCTTGATTAAGTTTCCATCAAGGTAGGTGACTAATAATTTCTCAAAATTCTCTTGCTTTATGTTATCAGGTCTTTTTAATGCATTTTTCAAAATTTCTATTTGTTCATTAGTGGTCAAGAAATCTAAAACTGAAAAATGCTCAATATTTTTCATCAAGCCTTGAGTTTTTATGTATGCATCTTCAGCAATTTGTTTAAGAAGGTTATCTTGATTAAAAGGGGTAATTGGGTTGGGAGAATCAAAAATAAATGCAAGAAGCCACGGTTTCATTCTTATGGCCTGATCATAGAACATCACATGAAAATTGATCAAATCTTTTAGTCGCTCAAGTTCGTTATCAGTCAATTGAGCGGGAATATCAATATTAAGATTTTGAATGACTGATGCATCAGTCAATTCATCTGTTTCCATCATAAAAAGGCTGGATTGCTTTATTGCATTTATTATCTTTGGATCGAAATTTGTAACACGATTATCATCACTGTGGAAAGTCCCAAAAATAAAATGTTTATTGCCTTTTGTGTCTGTGATTTCATAAAAAGTTGATCCTGCATGGGCAATAACTGAAAAACATAAAATTAAAAAGGGTAAAATTTTCATGAGACTATTATAACCATGAAGAGAAATAAAATTATTTTTATTGAAAGCCCGAGTGATTTCAAAGAATTGAATCTATCATCGACACCTGATCACGGTCTTGTAGCCTTTTCTCATAATTTGACACCACAGTTGATACTAGCTGCATATGAATATGGAATTTTTCCTTGGTTTAATGAAGATGAACCGATTTTATGGTGGTCCCCAAATCCACGACAAATTTTGAATATAAATAATCTTCATACTTCACGAAGTTTAAAAAAAATTATAAAAAAAAATATTTTTAAATTTAATATCAATAATCAATTTAATCAGGTTATTGATTTATGCAGAATAGTTAAAAGGAAAAATCAAAATGGGACATGGATTGATAATAGAATTATCAGAGCTTATTCCGATCTCCACCAAACGGGCTATGCTCACTCATTTGAACTTTATGATGATAATGAGCTTATTGCTGGGGTTTATGGGCTCATAATCAAAAATATATTCTTTGGTGAGTCGATGTTTCATTTAAAGACTAATGCTTCAAAAATTTGTTTTTTCTATATGTGTCAATTTTTAAAAAAACAAGGTATTCAAATTATTGATACTCAAGTTGAGAGTGAACATATAAAAAAATGGGGTGGAACATTAGTTACGCGAGAAGAGTTTCTGGCTATAATTAATTCATGAGTTATCCAGAAAATAATGAATTCAAAAAAATTCAGTTTTATTTAACTGCAAATTACAATTGTGGATATATTTCTGGAAAAAAAGCTCAGTCAATCGTTGCTTCACCATACCAAAATATAAAACAAAAAGAATTCGATAATTTAATCAATATTGGTTTTCGAAGAAGTGGGAATCATGTATACAAACCTCATTGTCACGAATGTGAGGCTTGTGTTCCAATCAGACTGAATGTGAAAGATTTCAAACCTAATAAAAGCCAAATAAGATGTTTAAAAAAAAATAATTTTGAAGTGATTATTTCAGATCTAAATTTCAACCCAGAAGATTTTCAACTTTACCAACAATATCAAAGTATTCGACATCAGGATCAATCAACTTCTGAAGAAGATCAAAAAAATGAGTATATTAATTTTTTACTAACCAGTAACATAAAATCTCAAATGATTAAATTTTTTATTCAAGATAAATTAGTCATGGTCAGTATTGTTGATATATTAGTCGATGGCATTTCTGCGGTTTACACGTTTTATGATCAAAATATGCCAAAGTTAGGCCTAGGTACCTATTCAATTTTATGGCTGACTGATTGGTGTAAAAAAAATAAACTCCCTTATCTTTATCTCGGTTATTGGATTTCAGATAATGCTAAAATGAGCTATAAAACAAGGTTCAAACCCTATGAGCTTCTAAATAAAAAAGAGTGGAAAAAATTTAATGAATAAATTGTGTATTATTGGCCTTGGTTTATTAGGGGGTTCAATTGGTAAAGATTGTATTGCAAATCATCATGTTAAACATGTGATTGGATTTGGAAGAAATAAAAAAACATTAGAAATAGCCAAACAACTAAATCTTGTTCATGACATATCAGATGATTACACAGATATCCATGATGCAGATCTTGTTATTATTGCAACACCTGTAAGACAAATTGAAAAAGTATTAAATCAAATAAAGCCTCATCTCTCAGAAAAAACCATCATTACTGATGTTGGGAGTACAAAATATAATGTGCTCACAAAAGCAAATAATGTACTTGGAAAGCATTTTAAAAACTTTATAGGATCTCATCCCATAGCAGGATCTGAAAAACATGGTCCAGAAGCTGCCCAAGAGAGCTTATTTCATGATAAAAATATCATCGTTACAACGCATGATCAAAATGCTGATAAAGATATTAATGCAATCAAAAGTTTTTGGCATTTATTAAAAGGAAAAGTAATTATTATGGATGCTCAACAACATGATGAAATTTTTTCCACTGTGAGCCATCTCCCACATGCTTTAGCTATGATTTTCATGAATATGATTTTTCAGAAATCAAACAAAGATCAATTAATGAGTTTTGCTGCAAGTGGATTTAGAGATTTTACAAGAATCGCCGCTAGCTCTCCGGAGATGTGGAAAGATATTTTTATTGAGAATAGAGATGCTTGCATAAAAGATTTAGCTGAATTTAAAAAACAAATTGAGTTATTTGAAAAAATATTAAACGATGAGGATCAGCTTGAAAATTTTATTGAGAGCGCAAGTCAATTAAGAAAAAACTGGAAATACTAAATGCAAGATTTAAAGTTATTTCCTCAAATTAAAATTAATGGATCAATAAAACCTCCAGGATCAAAAAGTATTACCAATCGCCTGTTATTGCTGAGTTCACTATGCCCTCAAAAAATAGTTATTACTAATCACCTTGTTTCAGATGATTCAGGCTTCATGATTCAAGCATTAAAAGATTTAGGCCTATCCATAAACAATCAAACGGAATCCATCGTTATTGAAGGTGGTATTCATAAATACTCAACAGAAGTTTCTTTATTTTTAGGAAATGCAGGTACAGCTTTTAGGCCTCTATGTGCTGTTTTATCATTATTAGGTGGAGATTATATTTTAGATGGTATTAAAAGAATGCATGAAAGGCCAATTAAAGATCTAATTGATGCCCTCAACCAGATTGGTGCACAAATTACTTATTTAAAAAATGATGGATACCCTCCCTTAAAAATTGGTTCATTCAATGATACGGCAATTCAAGAAGTCGTCGTAAAGGGAAATACCTCAAGCCAATTTTTATCAAGCCTTCTGATGGCTCTTCCAATATTAAAAAGAGATGTTCAAGTTAATATAGATGGTGAGTTAATATCTAAACCTTATATCGATATCACCCTTAATCTATTAGACATCTTTAATATAAAATTTATTAATCATAACTATGAAAGTTTTGAATACAGGTATTCTGAAAAAAACTATTATTTTGCAAAAAACCCTGTAATTTCAGTAGAGCCTGATGCTTCATCAGCAAGTTACTTTTTTGCAGCCGCGGCCATTTCTGGAAAAATAGAAATAATGGATTTAACAAAAAACTCAATCCAAGGGGATATCTATTTTCTTGAGTGCATAGAAAAAATGGGAGCAAAAGTTAAGTATTTAAATAATTCAATCACAGTTTCTCAAGCAGACCAACTATCTGGAGGATATTTTGATTGTATTTCAATACCAGATGCTGCAATGACACTGGCAATTTTAGGGTTATTTTGTTCATCACCCCTTACATTAGATAATATTGCTAGTTGGAAAGTTAAAGAGACGGATCGTATCCGTGCAATGAAAAATGAACTAGAAAAGTTTGGTGCTAAAGTTGATGCGACTGATAATTCAATCACCATAAATCCACCCAAAAAATTAAATAATAATATTCGTGTCAAAACTTATGACGATCACAGAATTGCCATGTGTTTTGCCCTAACCTGTCTTGGAGGTGTCATAACAATTATTGAAGATCCTCAGTGCGTCAATAAAACTTATCCTAATTTTTTTAGAGATTTCACAGGCCTCCTATCATGAATTTAATTACCATTGATGGTCCAGCCGGTTCTGGTAAAGGAACCATAGCAAGAATTCTCTCTGATAGGCTTCATTTAAATTACCTTGATTCTGGAGCAATTTATAGAGTGATTGCTCTTTTTCTAAACAGAAATCATATTCCTAATGATGAAGAACAACTAATTAAACAGAAAATTAAAGATTTAAATATAGTTTTTTTAAAAACAAAAGTCACACTTAATAATGATGATGTGACTGAAGAAATTCGAAGTGAAAAAATCGCTAAAACAGCTTCTCATATTTCTTCATTAAAATCAGTCAGAGCTTCTATCTTAGATCTGCAAAGATCTTATTTCCAGCCACCTGGGCTTGTGGCTGAAGGGAGAGATATGGGAACGGTTGTTTTTCCTGAAGCAAATAAAAAGTTTTTTCTCACAGCATCAACTGAAGAACGAGCTGCTCGAAGATATAAACAGTTGATTTCAAAAGGTTTTGATGTTAATATTCACGACCTTGTATCTGAGATACAAGAAAGAGATGATCGTGATATAAATCGAAAAATTTCACCGCTAGTACCCGCTAGTGATGCACACCAGATTGATACTACGTTTTTATCTCCTGATGAAGTCGTAAATGCGATTCTTCAGAAAATATAAATTATAGAGCTCTTTATGGCCCCAAACCATAAAGTTTATTTAACTACCCCATTGCTAGATGGGAACTGGAAATTTTAATGACAACTTTAACAAAAAATACTGAAACAAAAAACAATGAAAATTTTGCTGCAATGCTTGAAGAAAGTCTTGCGCTAAAAGAAATGCGTCAAGGAGAAATCATAACTGCCGAAGTGGTAGGAATTGATTCAGATGTCGTAATTGTCAATGCAGGACTTAAATCAGAAAGTTTTATCAAAATTGATGAATTCTATAATGATAAGAGAGAGATTGAGGTAGCTATTGGTGATTTTGTTAAAGTTGCTATTGATAAACTAGAAGATGGTTATGGTTCCACAATCCTGTCACGTGATCGAGCAAAAAAAATACAGGCTTGGGATGACCTTGAAAATGCAATGAATGAAAATATTACCGTCACTGGATTTGTAAGCTCACGTGTAAAAGGTGGACTTAGAGTTTCAGTGAATGGGATAACGGCTTTCTTACCAGGATCACTTGTTGATTCAAGACCTGTTAAGGACACGATGCCATATGAAAATAAAGAAACAGAACTCAAAGTTATCAAAATTGATAAAAAAAGAAACAATATTGTTGTTTCTAGAAAAGCAGTCTTAGAAGAACAAATGGGTGCCGACAGAGAATCTATTATTGGAACGCTATCGGAAGGTGCAGTAGTCAAAGGTATTATTAAAAACATAACTGATTATGGTGCATTTGTCGACTTAGGTGGAATTGATGGTTTGCTGCATATTACTGATTTAGCTTGGAAACGAATTAAACACCCTTCTGAGGTTTTAAATGTAGGTGATGAAATAGAAGCAAAGGTATTAAAATACGATCAAGAAAAAAATCGTGTTTCACTAGGTCTAAAACAATTAGGTGATGATCCATGGATTGGTTTAGAAAGAAGATATCCAGTAAATACCAGAATATTTGGTAAAGTTTCTAACCTTACAGATTATGGTGCTTTTGTTGAAATCGAGTCTGGTATTGAAGGACTTGTTCATGTATCTGAAATGGATTGGACCAATAAAAATATTCACCCTACTAAGGTTGTCAACCTTGGGGATGAAGTCGAAGTAATGATTCTTGAAGTTGATGAAGAAAAAAGAAGGTTATCTTTAGGTGTTAAACAGTGTAAAGAAAATCCGTGGCTTGCTTTCGAAAGTGACCATAAACAAGGTGAAACAATTAAAGGATCTATTAAATCTATTACAGACTTTGGAATCTTTATTGGTTTAGATGGTGGTATTGATGGGTTAATTCACTTATCAGATATTTCAGCTTCAGAGCCAAATGAGGAAGCGGTTAAAAAATATAAAAAGGGTGATGAAGTTGAAGCAAAGATCCTAGCAATCGATGTTGAAAAAGAAAGAATTTCCCTAGGAATCAAACACCTCTCACCTGATTATGTGGAAGAGAAAACAGAAGAAACTACAACTAAAAAAGCAGAAACAACCTCCAAATCTGCTAAAACGAAAAAAGCTGCTGGAAGTGAACCTGAAAATGCAGGAACCACTAATCTTGGCGCTCTTCTGAAAGCAAAAATGGATACCAGTGACAAGGAAAACAAAGACTAAATAATGACTCGTTCAGAATTAATCGAAAAGCTTTCAGTTCAGTTTTCACAACTTATGCACAAAGATGCAGAGTTGGTTGTTAAAAACATACTAGACTCTATGATTGAAACTCTAAATAAGGGTAAAAGAATAGAGATAAGGGGATTTGGAAGCTTTTCACTGAACAAAAGACCAGCAAGAATTGGTCGCAACCCCAAAACTGGTGAAAAAGTAGAAATTAGTGAAAAATTTGTACCGCATTTTAAAGCTGGTAAAGAATTACGCTCACGTGTTGATAAGTAAATTTTAAAGTATACTTTTTAGTAGTTAATAAGCTTTACATATACATATGGTTGAATTTGAACTCTGGTGGCTACTTATCATTCCTTTCTTTTTTGGCTTAGGTTGGTTAGCAGCTAGAATTGACATCAAACATATCATCTCAGAAACTACAGACCTCCCTGCTTCTTATTTTAAAGGATTAAACCTTATACTATTTCATGAATATGAAAAAGCCTCCGAAGCTTTTTCTGAAGCGCTGCAAATAAAACCCGATTCTATTGAATTGCATTTTATCCAAGGAAATATCTATCGAAAATTAGGAAAGATAGATCAAGCCATTAATCTTCATAATAAGTTACTTGAACAAAAAGAGCTAACTAAAGAACAAATTGAATCCGTGAAGGCTGAATTAATTCAAGATTTTTTTACCGCCGGTTTTTATGATCGTTGTGAAAGCTTATCTCATGAGTTAACAAGCGAACAGTATCAAGAATTTAAACTTAATATACTTCTGGATATATCTATTAAAAAACGTGATTGGGAAGAGGCTATTCACTTTAGTCAAGATATAGAAAAACTATTTGGTAAATCACAAAGATTTCCAATTAGTCATTTTTTTTGTGAGCTTGCTTTAGAAAAATTTATTAATAAAAAAAATGAGCAGGCTGTTAAACATCTAGAAGAAGCATTAAACATCAATAAAAATTGTACCAGAGCAAATATCATTCTCGGGGAACTTCAATATGAAAAAAAACAATTTGAATCAGCAATAGAATTATGGAAAAGAATTGAACTCCAAAAACCTGAGGATTTTGTTTTAATAGCTACAAAATTTTTAGAGTCTTACAAACAAATTGATAAATTAAATGAATGTCTTTCTTTAATGTCACACTTAAGAGAAAGTTATGCAATTAATCAAATTGATAAAATTATCTTCGAATACATTCTGCACAACGAGGGCCCAAGTAAAGCTGAGGAATTGGCAAAAAGCAATTTAATTAAAAGACCCTCAATCGAAGTACTTGATCAACTCTACAGTGCACAATCTTTAAATAATGACACAAATAGTGATGTAAAAATTATTCAACAGGTTATAAAAAATACAATAGGAAATCGATTATTCCATCTTTGTAGTCATTGTGGATTTAAGGCTAAACAACATCATTGGCAATGCCCTGCGTGCAACTCATGGGAAACTATTTCCACTGAATTAAAAGATATTGCGAAATAATGACAGACTCAAAATTAATTGTTGCTCTAGACTTTCCCACCTTACATCAAGCAGATGGTTTTCTAAAAAAAATCAAAGGGGCTGATTGTAGATTAAAGGTTGGAAAAGAACTATTTACTGCTGAGGGACCAAGAGTTATTGATTTAATTAAAAACTATAATTTTGAAATCTTTCTTGATCTTAAATTTCATGATATCCCTAATACAGTAAACAAAGCTATTAAAGCTAGTTGTGCTCACGGTGTGTGGATGGTGAATGTTCATGCCTCAGGCGGGAAAGCCATGCTTGATGCTGCGCATGATGCAATTGCAGGATCAAACCATAAACCTCTATTAATTGCAGTAACCGTTTTAACTAGCTTTGATGAAAATAGCTTTGATAGACTTGGGTTTAAAATGGGATTAAAGGATCAAATTATTCATTTATCATCACTTGCGAAAGAATCCAATTTAGATGGCATTGTTTGTTCTGCAAATGATATAGCATCAATATCTTCAATTATAAAAGATGAAAACTTTTTGTTTGTTACTCCAGGAATAAGACTGAAAGACAACAGTAACGATGACCAGAAAAGAATTAATACCCCAGCTGAAGCAATAAAAAATGGATCGGATTATATTGTCATTGGCAGGCCAATTACTGAGCATGACAATCCATTGGATTTAATTAGAAAAATAAACGCACAAATATAAAATTATTTTATCTTCATCCCTGGCTCAGCACCCTCATCCGGAAATAAAATAAATGGCCCTTTTTTTTCATCAGAAGCAGCAAGAACCATCCCTTCTGAGACACCAAATTTCATCTTTCTTGGTTCAAGATTTGCAACAAAAACTGTTTTTTTTCCAATTAAACTGTTTGGCTCATATTGTGATTTAATTCCAGCAAATACATTCTTATTCCCTAGGCTACCTACATCTAAGGTTATCTTTAAAAGACTGTCTGCGCCTTCAAGATATTCTGCGCCTGTGATTAAAGCTACACGCAGATCTATTTTTTGAAAATCATCTATTTTAATCTGTTGGTTCATATTTATTTTTTTATTTTCTGGTTTTGATAAACCCTGTTCCTTATTTGCACTTAAAAGGTTTTCTACTTGTTCACTTTCAAGCCTTTGTAGAAGATGGTTATATTTAGTGACATTTTTTATATCTTTACCGGCTTGGTTAAAATCATGAAATATATCTTCATTAAATAGGCTTGCAACTTTAAAAGATAGATTAGGCAATATTGGGGTTAAATAAATTGTCGCATTCCTAAAAACATATGCGCACGTTGTAAGAACATTATGCAACTGCTCTTTGTTTTGTTCGATATTTTTTGCTAAATTCCATGGTTGTTGATCATTTATTAGCTCATTTACATCTTCAATTAATGTAAAAATTTTTCGAACCACTTGACTGAACAATCTGTTTTCATAGAGCTCGTTGATTTCATGTTGAAGATCTAATGATTTTTGTATTAATTCGAAGTAAAAAGGTTCTTTTTTTATATCATTTAAAGTTTTTATTTTTCCATCAAAATATTTATTTATGAAACCAAAAGTTCTGCTGGGAATATTTACTAATTTACCAACCAAATCTGAATTAACCTTTGTGACCATATCATCAAGACTTAAGTCTATATCTGCCATTGAATCATTTAATTTTGAAGCATAATAATATCTTAAAAATTCGGGCTCTTTAATGTGGTCGAGAAAGCTTCTGGCTGTAATAAATGTCCCTCTTGATTTTGACATTTTTTCACCATTCACGGTTAAAAAACCATGAGAAAATATTTTGGTGGGTTTACGATACCCAGAAAAATTTAGGGTTGCAGGCCAAAATAATGCGTGAAAATAAAGAATATCTTTACCAATAAAATGATAGAGCTCAGTTTTACCAGAGTCTTTCCAATAATCATCAAAATTGATATCCAGCTCTTTCTTTTGTAATAAATTCTGAAAGCTTGCCATGTAACCAATGGGCGCATCTAGCCATACATAAAAGTATTTTTCCTTTTCGCCAGGTATTAAAAAACCAAAATAAGGTTTATCTCTGGTTATATCCCAATCTTGAAGCCCTGACTTAAACCATTCTTGAATTTTATTTTCTGCCTCGGGCTGAAGCGTTCCAGATTTTGTCCAATGAGTTAAAAATTCTTCACAATCTGATAACTTAAAAAAGTAATGCTTTGTTTTTTTCTTAACTGGTTTTGACCCAGATAATGATGAAAATGGATTAATAAGCTCAGTGGGTGTGTAGGTGGCCCCACAGGATTCACAGGAGTCCCCATATTGATCTTTTGTTTTACATTTTGGACATTCGCCCTTAATGAAACGATCGGGGAGAAACATTTGTTTTTCTTGATCAAAAAATTGTTCAATTTCCTTAATTATAATTTTTCCAGCTTTCTCTAACGATTTAAAAATTTCTTCAGAAAAAAATTTATTTTCATCAGAGTCTGTTGTATAAAAATTATCAAACTCAACCAAAAAATCTTTAAAATCTTGATCATGCTCTTTATGCACTCTGCTGATTAATTCTTGTGGTGTTATCCCCTCACCTTGAGCCTTTATCATGATGGGCGTTCCATGGGTATCATCAGCACAAACATAAAATACCTCATTTTGATTCATCCTTTGGAATCTTGCCCAAATGTCAGTTTGAATATACTCAACAAGGTGTCCTAGATGTATACTTCCATTTGCATAAGGAAGTGCGGAGGTGATTAGAATTCGTCTCATGTAAACTTTATTTATAATGAATGATCGTATTCTATCAAATTATTAAGAAGACAACTTAGAACTATGGAAAAAATAAAAGATTTAATAGAAAAGATATTTGATGAAGAAAATCAAATTTATCCTTTTAAAAGAAAATATATTTCATTGAGTGAAAACAATAATGAAATAGATGTAAAAATTGATTTAGGGTTTGTATTTAAAAGACTTGAAGAAAAATATAAAAAAATAATCTTTAAAACTTTAGAGCCTACAAAAAAATCTGTAAAAATTGACTTCAAATTAAATGTTGCCAGCCATCAAACACAAGCAGGTACGCAAAGTTTAAAAAATGTAAAAAATATTATTGCCGTTGCCTCTGGAAAAGGAGGGGTTGGAAAATCGACTGTAGCCTGCAATCTTGCTATTGCATTAAATAAACTTGGAGCACGGGTTGGAATTTTAGATGCTGATATTTATGGCCCTAGTCAACCTAAAATGTTTGGGGTTTCTTCAAAACCAGAATCAAAAGATGGAAAAAGTATGGAGCCTATAGAGGCTCATGGTATTCAAACAATGTCTATTGGGTATTTAATTGATATTGATACTCCTGTTGTTTGGAGAGGTCCAATGGTCACAAATACGCTTCAACAGCTTCTTGGTGAAACTAACTGGAAAGATCTTGATTACTTGATCATTGATCTTCCACCGGGAACGGGAGACACTCAGCTTACATTAGCTCAAAAAGTTCCTGTCACAGGCTCAGTGATAGTCACCACGCCACAAGACATATCATTAATTGATGCGCAAAAAGGAATTGGGATGTTTAATAAAGTGAATATCCCAAATATTGGCTTAATTGAAAATATGGCTGTTTATGAATGTCCAAATTGTGGTCATCATGAACATATTTTCGGATCAGGTGGGGGGGAAAGGTTGGCCAAAAAAAATAACATTGAGCTATTAGGATCAATCCCATTAAAAGCTCACATTCAAGAAGATATGGACTCAGGCGTACCTACCTTAATTAAAGATAATCATATAGAGATTCATGGAGAATTTTTTTCAATTGCCGAAAAAGTCAGCATCCGGGTTGCGCAAATAAAAGAAAATTTTAAAGATCGTTTTCCTAAAATTGTGATTCAAAACAATTAATTAAAATTGCAATAAATATCAATTGGGTTATTCGAAACTATTTGAGAAGCTGGTATCGGCTTCTCACTTTTCCAATTTTCAACTGGTTCACATTTATTCTTGCCAGTTACTATAAAAACAATTTTTTTAGATTTACTAAACGCTTTAGGCGTAAGTGAAATTCTATCTGATGGAGGTTTGGGTGCATTGTTTACTGGAATAACGTTAGCATTCGGATTCCATTGATGTCCCGGAAAAAGACTCGCCGTGTGGCCATCTTCGCCTAAGCCAAGCAGTGCTAAATCAAAAAAATCATAGTTATCAATTAAAGAGTCATAATCATTAGCCCCGTCAATTGGTCCTAATTCACTTTTAATTGGAAAAAATTTTGGCATATTTATTGGATCTAAATGATTTAAAAATGCATTACTTATCATTTGACTATTTCTATTTTTATCATGTGGCTCTAAACATCTTTCATCCCCAATAAATATTTCCCAATTTTGAAAGTCAGTGTGATTAAATTTTAAAAAAGCATGATATATCTTTTCAGGAGTTGTTCCTCCCGCTAAGACTATTTTAAAAGATCCAGTTTCTTTAATTGCTTCTTTTGCCAAATGTTCTATTTCTAAAAGTAAGGTTGTTTGAAGCTCTTCCGAACTGCTGAATTCTTTCCAGTTAAGTATGTTTTGCATGAGTTATTTATTCATTTTTGTTAGATTTAAAGCTATCAGACTGATCCATGGTTTGATATAATTCAGTCCAAAATGTAATCCACAAGGTTACCAAAAAAATAACTTTTACAAAAGGAATATTATGAAAATTGCAATGCTTGGACTTGGTAAAATGGGCGGAAATATGGCCACTCGATTAATTAGAAATGGTATAAGTGTTGTTGGATACGACACGTCTAAGGAAACAATTGCAAAACTTGAACAAGAAGAAAATTTAATACCATCCTCCTCAGTTGAAGATGCAGTAAATCAAATTGAAGGACAAAGAATTATTTGGATGATGCTGCCTGCAGGGGAAATAACAGAAAAACAAATTGATGATTTAATTCCGCTTTTAAATCCAGGTGACATCATTGTTGATGGTGGTAATTCAAATTATAAGCACAGTGTCAAAATTGGAAAAATGCTCAAGGAGCATAATATTGGCTTTATGGACTGTGGGACATCTGGTGGAGTATGGGGTCTTGAAAATGGTTATTGCTTAATGGTTGGAGCTGATAATGACGTAGCCAAAGCTGTAGAGCCTGTGTTAAGAGCTCTAGCTCCTAATCAACAAGATGGATGGCTTCATGTTGGACCAATTGGTTCAGGTCATTATACCAAAATGATTCATAATGGAATTGAGTATGGAATGATGGAATCTTTAGCTGAAGGTTTAGAATTACTGAAAGGTAAAACAGAATTTGATATTGATTTAGCAAAGGTTACAGAATTATGGCGCCATGGATCTGTCGTCAGAAGTTGGTTGTTGGATTTAACCGCGGAAGCACTCACACATGATCAGAATCTTGATAGCATCGAACCGATCGTAGCTGATTCAGGAGAAGGAAGATGGACAGTTGTAGAATCAGTTGACTTAGGGATACCTGCTCCAGTACTCACATTAGCTCTCCAGGTAAGATTTAGATCTCAGGAAAAACAAAAAGGTTATGGATACAAGCTATTGTCAATAATGCGCAATGCTTTTGGTGGGCATAATTTAAGAAGAAAAGGCTAGGAAGAGCTATGAGTCAAAAAGAAGCATCCACCCTACTTTTATTTGGCGCGAAAGGTAATTTAGCTCGTGTTAAGTTATTTCCTGGGCTTTTTAAATTAGAGTTAGCAGAAAAGCTTCATCCAGATATGAGAATTATCTCTGTTGGCCGACAGGAGGAATCACATGAAGAATGGATTGCTAACGTTAAAAGTATGATTCTGGCTAAACATAAAGATGCAGATCAATTCCTTTTAGATCGATTTCTTCAGCGTAATATTTATCATGCTAATCTTCCAGATGATCCAGAAGCATTTAATAAACTCTCTTTGAGAGTCAAAGCTGAAAACTTCTCTCAAAATTTAGCATTCTTTTTATCTGTTCGACCCTCAGATTTTGCAAGCATTGTAGATCAGCTTGCTGATGCTGGCATGTTAGACGAAACCAATCATTGGAAAAGAGTTTTGATTGAAAAACCATTTGGAGTGGACAGTCAAACGGCTCAGGAACTTCAAGATTCAATCTCTAAACATCTTAATGAATCCCAAATTTACAGGATTGATCACTATCTCGGAAAATTTGCTCTCCAGAATATTTTATTTACAAGGTTCTACAACACTTTTCTTGAGCCTATTTGGAATAATAAGTACATTGATCATATTCAAGTCACCAATCATGAGACTTTAGGAGTTGGAGACAGAACCACATTCTATAATGCAACTGGGGCATTGAGAGATATGATGCAAAGCCATATTCTTCAGACATTAACATTAACCACAATGGAAAAACCAAAATCTTTTTCACCTGAGGATATTAGAGCAGAAAAAATTAAATTATTAAGTCAAATTCAGCAAGTTCCTATGGATAAATTTGAGCAACATGTATTTCGAGCTCAATATACATCAGGTGAGGTCGTTAAAGAAGGAAAGGTAAAAGGATATATAGAAGAATTAGGTGAGCCTAGCATTGTTGAAACTTATGCTGCAGTAAAGTTCTTTATTAACAATGACCGATGGAAAAATACGCCAATTTACTTAAGAACTGCAAAAAGATTACATGAAAATGCAACATATATATCAATAAAACTTAAGCCGCAAAATATCTCAGCACATGAAGTATCTGAAAACTGGATAATTATTAGCATTCAACCTTCTGAATCTATTCATATCGAGATGAAAACTAAGGTGCCTGGTTTAGATGATACCAAAACAAGAAACATTCAACTTCAGGGCGGTATTCGTCACAAGGATGATGAAACCATTGACTCTTACGAAACCTTGCTGCTTGATTTAATCGAAGGCAATCAATCAAGATTCCTTCATATTGATGAGGTAAAAGCTCAATGGCATTTAATTGACCCCATTATTGAAAAATGGAAAGATGAGAATATTCCTGTTCATCAATACACTGCCGGATCTAAAGATCCTGAAGCTTCAAAAATTATTTTCGAAAATGAAGATCAATTTTGGCGAAGTGGTATTAATATAGTTGAATAATTTAATTTAGGAAAAAGATGGCAATTAAATCAGATCGCTGGATTAGAGAGATGGCATTAAAACATGACATGATCTCCCCTTTTGAACCCACGCTAATCAGAGAGCTGGCTGGTGAAAAAATAGTTTCTTATGGTACTTCGAGTTATGGATACGATATTCGTTGTGCAAATGAATTTAAAGTATTCACCAATATTAACTCAACCATAGTGGATCCAAAAAATTTTGATCCAAATTCTTTTGTCGAATTTGAATCTGACCATTGTATTATTCCACCAAATTCCTTTGCCTTGGCAAGAACAGTCGAATTTTTCAAAATACCTCGAAATGTCCTAACGGTCTGTTTAGGTAAATCAACATATGCGCGTTGTGGCATTATTGTGAATGTCACCCCATTTGAACCCGAATGGGAGGGCTTTGTTACTTTGGAGTTCAGTAATACCACACCCTTACCTGCAAAGATTTATGCTGGGGAAGGATGTGCCCAAGTTTTATTTTTTGAATCTGATGAAATTTGTGAAGTTTCATACAAAGACCGTGGTGGAAAATATCAAGGACAAACCGGCGTAACACCGCCTAAAATATAATGAAATTTAACTTTCCTATAATAATTATTGACGAAGATTTTCGCTCCGAAAACTCCTCAGGTCTAGGTATACGGCTTCTTGCTGACGCTATTAAAAAAGAGGGTTTTGAAGCCATTGGAATGACAAGCTATGTTGATCTAGCCTCCTTTGCCCAACAACAAAGCCGTGCCTCAGCATTTATTTTAGCGATTGATGATGAAGAGTTTGTGGAAGAAAGTCCCAAAGCAATAGAAAGCTTGAGAGTATTTGTTGAAGAAATACGCTACCGCAATGATGAGATTCCAATTTTTCTTCACGGAGAAACACGAACAAGTAGACACATACCCAATGAAATTCTTCGTGAACTAAATGGCTTCATTCATATGAATGAAGATACACCTGAATTTGTGGCAAGACACATTATCCGCGAAGCACGTTCTTATCTCGACAGTCTTGCGCCGCCATTTTTTAGGGCGCTTACCCATTATGCTGCAGATGGATCCTATTCATGGCATTGCCCAGGTCATTCAGGTGGAGTTGCCTTCTTAAAATCTCCTGTCGGACAAATGTTTCATCAGTTTTTTGGTGAAAATATGCTTCGTGCAGACGTCTGCAATGCGGTAGATGAGTTAGGTCAGCTCCTTGATCATACCGGTCCTGTTGCGGCCTCTGAAAAAAATGCAGCCCGAATTTTCAATGCTGATCATTGTTTTTTTGTTACCAATGGGACATCCACTTCAAATAAAATGGTTTGGCATTCTGCTGTTGCTCCAGGAGATGTGGTACTAGTTGATAGAAACTGTCATAAGTCTATTCTTCATGCCATCACGATGACGGGAGCAATACCTATTTTTTTAATGCCAACAAGAAATCACTTTGGCATTATTGGTCCAATACCAAAGGAGGAGTTTGATTGGAAAAATATTCAAAAAAAGATTGAAGCTAATCCCTTTGTCATTAATAAGAAACAAAAACCAAGGGTATTGACGATCACTCAATCTACCTATGATGGAATTTTATACAATGTTGAAGAAATTAAAGAAATGCTGGATGGCAAAATAGATACCCTTCACTTTGATGAAGCTTGGCTTCCTCATGCAGCTTTCCATAGCTTTTATGGAGATTATCATGCAATTGGAGAAGATCGACCAAGATGTAAAGATAGTATGATTTTTTCAACACAATCCACTCACAAACTTCTTGCTGGGCTCAGTCAAGCCTCACAAATTTTGGTTCAAGATGCGGAAAATATTCAACTAGATCGAGATATCTTCAATGAATCCTATTTAATGCATTGCTCCACGAGTCCGCAATATTCAATAATTGCTAGCCTTGATGTAGCTGCCGCCATGATGGAACAACCAGGAGGCACTGCGCTCGTTGAAGAGTCAATCATGGAAGCGCTTGATTTTAGAAGAGCTATGAGAAAAGTTGATAGTGATTGGGGACAAGACTGGTGGTTTAAAGTATGGGGCCCAGACGATTTGACTGAAGAAGGAATTGAAACACGAGATTCATGGATGCTTAAATCTGAAGACAACTGGCATGGATTTAATCAACTTTCTGAGGGTTTTAATATGCTTGATCCTATTAAAGCCACCATCATCACTCCTGGGCTCAATATGAAAGGTGACTTTGATGAAAAACTTGGAATACCAGCATCCATAGTTACCAAATACTTGGCTGAACATGGGGTGATAGTTGAAAAAACAGGATTGTATTCATTTTTTATTATGTTTACGATTGGCATTACAAAAGGTCGATGGAATACGCTGCTGGCTGCTCTCCAGCAATTTAAAGATGACTATGATAGAAATCAACCCATATGGAGGGTATTACCTGAATTTACTCAAAAATTTCCCCAATATGAACGCATGGGCTTGAAAGACCTTTGCGATCAAATTCATAGCATCTATCGAGAAAATGATGTCGCACGCCTTACAACTGAAATGTATTTATCTGATATTGAGCCAGCCATGAAACCCACAGATGCATTTGCAAAAATGACTCATAAAGATATAGAAAGAGTATCTATTCATGAGCTTGAAGGAAGGATAACCTCAGTTTTATTGACTCCATATCCTCCAGGAATACCACTATTAATTCCCGGTGAAAAATTTAATAAAAAAATTGTAAGTTACCTTAAGTTTGCCGAAGAATTTAATCAGCTCTTTCCTGGTTTTGAAACAGATAACCATGGCCTCGTTAAGGAAGTTGTCAACGGAAAAGCTACATATTTTATTGATTGTGTAAAAGTTTAACCCGACGCTTTTTTGTAAGTAATATAACTAAAACACACATCTTTCTCCTGAAAAATTTCAGATTCTTCCACTTTTAACCAAACTTTATTGTCTAACTCTGGAAAAAATGTATCGCCTTCAATTACATGATGTATTTTGGTCACCATGATTTCATTACACAGATCTAAAGACTGCTTGTAGATTTCTCCACCGCCAATAATAAAAGATTTTTTGCTGTCATCATTAGGTAATTCGCTTAACGCAGAAATTATGACAACATTCTCTATTTTTAAATTTTTATTTCTTGTCAACACAAAATTATCACGATTTGGAAGCGCCTTACCAATTGATTCATATGTCTTACGTCCCATCACAACCCGATGTCCAGAGGTTATTTGCTTAAAACGTTTTAGATCGCTAGAAATATGCCATGGTAGAGAATTATTAACACCAATAACATGATTGGCTGACATAGCGACAATGATTGACAGATTCATTATTAAATAGCCACAGGCGCTTTAATCAGCGGATAAGGATCGTAATCGGATAATTTAAAATCTTCAAATTTAAAATCGAAAATATTTTTTACGTTTGAATTAATATGCATAGTTGGTAATTCTTTTGGTTGTCTTGTAAGCTGCTCATTGACTTGATCAAAATGATTTGAATATATGTGTGCATCTCCGAGCGTATGAACAAATTCTCCAGGTTCAAGATTAACAACCTGAGCAATCATGAGTGTGAGTAAAGCATATGATGCGATATTAAAAGGAACACCTAAAAAAATATCAGCACTTCTTTGATATAGCTGACAAGATAATTTATTGTTGGCAACATAAAATTGAAAAAAACAATGGCATGGAGGAAGCTTCATATTTTCAATTTCAGCAACATTCCAAGCAGAGACAATAAGCCTTCTTGAGTCTGGATTTGTTTTTAAGTCTATAATTAGCTTTTCTATCTGATCGATGGATCGGTTATCATGTGTTCTCCATGATCTCCATTGGGAGCCATAAACAGGGCCAAGATCGCCGTGCTCATCCGCCCATTCATCCCAGATACTAACACCATTGTCTTGCAAATACTTTATATTGGTTGAACCTTTTAAGAACCAAAGTAACTCATAAATCACTGATTTTAAATGGACTTTCTTGGTAGTGAGAAGAGGAAACTTTTCCGATAAATCAAATCTCATTTGGTATCCAAATATAGAAAGTGTTCCTGTCCCCGTTCGATCATTTTTTTTATCGCCATGATTCATGACGTGATTTAGCAGATTAAGATACTGTTGCATTAGTCTAGGAATTACCTTCTATGAACTCTTTTACATCATTAATATTGTTATTTAATTCGTAAGAGTGCTTGGGTAATTCTTCAATATTTTTTAACAGCTCTGGTCTTGGCGGTTTTAAATTAATTGCCTCAATTACCGTGTCTTCAAATTTTGTTGGTAATGCTGTTTCCAAAACTAGCATAGGGATAGATTCATTTTCATCAAAATGATCATAGGCAGCTTTAAAACCATCGGCGGTATGTGTATCAATAATTAAACCAAATTCATCATAAAGTTTTTTTATCATTTTAAGTCTCAGCTCATGGGAGCTTGAAGATGATGTAAAGCCAAAATTTGGTATTTTTCCAAAGTAATTAGTGTCGCTTAAATCAAAATCAGAGCCTCGATCAATTCGATCCCACAGGTCTTTAAGCTTCTTTGAATCCCTATCTAATAGATCAAAAATAAATCTTTCAAAATTTGATGCCTTGGATATGTCCATGGATGGGCTTGATGTATGGAATGTATTGTCAGATGATCTTGGATGGTACTTTCCCGTTTTAAAAAATTCATCCAATACATCATTTTCATTTGTTGCCACAATTAATTTTCTAATCGGTAAACCCATCATTCGAGCAATGTGACCAGCACATATATTACCAAAATTACCAGAAGGAACAGTTACATCAATATATTGATCAGATGATTTGGTGGCTGCAAAATAACCTTTAAAATAGTAAACAACTTGAGCAATAATTCTGCCCCAATTTATTGAATTTACAGCACCGATATTGTGCTTATTTTTAAAATCTAAATCATTTGATACCCCCTTGACAATATCTTGACAATCATCAAAAAAACCATCAATCGAAATATTAAAAATATTTTTTTCTTTTAGACTATACATTTGAGAGGTCTGAAAAGGACTCATCTTGCCACGAGGAGATAACATAAATACATTGACACCCTTTTTACCTATCATCGCATATTCTGCAGCAGATCCAGTATCCCCGGATGTCGCACCTAATATATTTAATATTTTGTTTTCTCTATTTAAAAGGTATTCAAAAATATTACCCAAAAATTGCATGGCAATATCTTTAAATGCTAATGTGGGGCCATTTGAGAGCGACAGCATATACAGGTTATTAGAAACTTTTGTAACAGGCGTAATATCTTCAGCTCTTTGATCATCTCGAGTAAAAGCAAAAATATCTTTAACATATGTTTTATCGATTATTTTCTTTAGATCTGCATGAGGAATATCCTCAGCCCCAATATATTCTCGCATTATTTGGTATGCTAAATCTGCATAGCTTAAATTTCTTAAATCATCTAGATCATGTTTTGATAATTTGGGGTATTGCTCAGGCAAATATAGGCCACCATCAGATGCCAATCCTGTTAGGAGTGTTTCACTAAAATTTATTTTTGGAGCAGTTCCTCGTGTGGATACATACATCATTTTGCCATCTCTTCTAATCTTAATTTAACGACAGATCCAATATTGGATTCCATCAATTGAATTTTGTCTACAATTTCGTTTATGTCTTTTTCAAGCGCATTATTTACCACGATAATGACGTCATTTTCTTTTTGATCTTTTTTAAGCATTTTTTGATGCATAGCATCAATAGAAATATTTTTTTCAGCAAATAAATTTGTAATTTTAGCAAGCACTCCTGCTGAATCAAGAAAATTTGCTCTCAAATAATACCCCGTTGAGATATTTTCAATGGTTTTAAAACTGACTCCTTTTGAATTCGATGTCTCGAATCCATTGGACGGAATATGAAAAGTTTTACTGCCATGGTTTATTGAGCGGGCTAAATCAACTACATCTGTAACCACAGCACTGGCTGTTGGATCAGAGCCTGCTCCGGCCCCATAATACAGAGTTGGTCCTAACATATTAGCCATCACTAAAACTGCATTCATTGGTCCATCGACATTCGCAACTAATCGAGATTCTGGAATGAGAGTAGGATGTACTCGGATTTCTATCTCATTATTTGTTTTTTTAGCTAAGCCAATTAATTTAATTCGAAAACCAAGCTCTTCAGCATAAGTAACATCTTTTAATTGAAGGTTAGTTATTCCTTCTATATGTACTTTTTTAAAATCAAGAGGAATACCAAAAGCAATTGACGCAATAATGGTTATTTTATGAGCCGCATCAATTCCCTCGATATCAAATGTAGGATCAGCCTCGGCATAACCAAGCTGTTGGGCTTGTGATAAGGCGGTTTCAAAAGATAATCCATTATTCTTCATTTCACTAAGAATATAATTTGTCGTTCCATTTAAAATACCAGCAACCCACTCGATCTTATTGGAAACCAAACCTTCTCTTAATGCCTTAATAATTGGGATACCACCGGCCACTGATGCTTCAAATAAAATCGAGGTGTTATTTTGTTTTGCAAGCTCAAACAGTTCTGAGCCATGAAGAGCAATAAGTGCTTTATTAGCCGTAACAAGATATTTTCCTGATTCAATCGCTTTTTTTGCAAATTCATAGGCAATGCCTGTGCCACCAATTAATTCAACAACCACATCTGATTTTTTAATCACTTCATCAACGTTGCTTGCCAACAATGACGGGTCGTTCGTAATGGCAGTCACTTTTTCTTGGTCTAAGTCCAAGATCGAAGTAATTTTGAAATTAATTCCAGTTTTTGCATGAATCTCACTATTATTTTCTTTTAAAACATTAAAAACACCTGATCCCACTGTCCCAAATCCCAAAATACCTATTTTAAAATCACTCATTGTTTTACCATTCCCATAAAAAATTCACCTAAACGTTTTATTGCTATACCCAAATCATCCTCATTTGGAAGAAATACTATTCTAAAATGATTATTATCACGCCAATTAAATCCACTTCCCTGAACCAGAAGAACCTTCGTATCAACTAAAATTTTTAAAATCAATTGCTGGTCATTCTCGATCTTATACATTTTTGGATCAAGCTTTGGAAACAAATACATGGCAGCATCAGGTTTAACACAAGTCACCCCAGGAATAGAGGTAATGAGTTCATATGCCAAATTCATTTGGCGACAAAGTCTGCCATTTGGCGCAACTAGATCATTGATACTTTGATAACCCCCTAAGGCTGTCTGGATGGCAAGCTGTCCTGGAACATTTGAGCATAACCGCATTGAGGCAAGCATATTCAATCCCTCAAGATAATCAGCTGCTCTTTTCTTATCTCCAGATAAAATTAACCAGCCAGCTCTATAACCACAAGCCCGATAATTTTTAGAGAGCCCATTGAAAGTTAAAAAAACTACATCATCTGCTAATGAGGCTATCGAGATATGTTGCTTTCCCCCATAAAGCACCTTGTCATAAATCTCATCCGCCATAATGATAAGATTTTTTTCTCGTGCAATATCGATAATTCCCTCAAGAATCTCTTTCGGATATAAAGCGCCTGTTGGATTATTCGGGTTGATCACAACAATCGCTTTAGTTTTATTTGTTATTTTTGCCTTAATATCTTGCAAATCTGGATACCAGTTTTGACTTTCATCACAAAGATAATGATTGGGTTTTCCACCGGCAAGGCTTACAGCAGCAGTCCATAACGGATAGTCAGGCATTGGAATTAACACTTCATCATCATTGTTAATTAAACCTTGCATCGCCATGACAATTAGTTCAGATACGCCATTACCAATAATAATGTCATCAACATCAACGCCCTTGATATTTTTTTCTTGAGCGTAATGCATGATGGATTTTCTGGGAGCAAAGAATCCGTGGCTTTCAGTATAGCCAGAAGCCTGTGACATGTTACGTATAACATCTTTTGTGATTTCATCGGGCGCCTCAAAACCAAAAGCAGCTGGATTACCAATATTCATTTTGATAATTTGGTGTCCGGCTTCTTCCATTTTCTTTGCGTGCGCTAATACAGGGCCGCGAATATCGTAACAAACGTCATCAAGCTTATTGGATTTAAGAATTTTATTCACTTTAAATGTCTTTATAATTAAACTTTATTAAATAAATATAGCCACATTATGAAATTTCACGAAATGACTGATTCAAATTTAAATTATATCAGTGCATACGAAGAAAATTGGGTAAAAATTAAGAATAAAAAGTATGACCATTCAATTTTTATTCTGAGCGATTCAGTCCTTAATATCAGCAATTTTTCCGATACCCAAATAATAGAATTAATCCAGGATAGCTATTCTAAAAAAAAATTAGAATTAGTGATTATTGCTTCACCCAATAATGAGGAGCTGAATAAATTGAATAAATATAAAGATATTATTCAGATGCAGATTGGCTTTGAATTTATGAAGACAGATGCCGCTTACAGAACTTTTAATATCATTTTATCGGAATCAAGAGAAGTCGGGCTGTTAGTGTATTTTAATTAAATCTTTGAAAATAAGAGTGTTGCATTGGTTCCACCAAAACCAAAACTATTTGACATCACTGTTTGAATTTTTTTGCCTTCCATTAATTTGGTCACTATAGGGACGCCCTTGATATTTTCATCCAGATTATCAACATTTGCTGATGCAGCAATGAAATCATTTTTCATCATGATTAATGAATAAATAGCCTCATTCACACCAGCTGCTCCAAGCGCATGCCCAGATAATGATTTAGTTGAGGTGATTAATGGCATTTCTCCATAATTACCAGAACTAAAGACATTTTTAATTGCATTGATTTCCACAACATCGCCAACTGGAGTGCTAGTTCCATGGGTATTAATGTAGTCAACTTTTTCTACATTCCCGAGAGCCAATCGCATTGATCTTTCTGCACCTTCACCACTTGGGGCAACCATATCATGCCCATCTGATGTCGCTCCATAGCCAATAATTTCAGCATAGATTTTCGCACCTCTTTTTACTGCATGCTCATATTCTTCTAAAACTAAAATTCCTGCGCCACCGGATATAACAAACCCATCTCGATCTTGATCATAAGTTCTCGAAGCCTTTTCTGGAGTATCGTTATACTTTGAAGACATTGCTCCCATGGCATCAAAAAGATAACTCATGGTCCAATGCTCTTCTTCTGCTCCTCCTGCAAAAACAATATCTTGTTTTCCCAATTGGATTTGCTCCATTGCATTTCCAATACAATGAGCACTGGTTGAACACGCCGAACTAATGGCATAATTTATCCCTTTTATTTTGGCGCCGGTTGCCAAACACGCTGCAACTCCATTGGACATTGTTTTAGTCACCATATATGGACCCACTCGTCGAATGCCCTTTTCTTTTAATGTTTCAGTGCCTAGCAACATGGATTCAGTTGAAGTCCCGCCAGCACCGACAATGATTCCTGTCATTGGATTTGAAACATAATTTTCTGTTAAATTTGCATCAACTATCGCCTCCTGCATGGCGATCCAGGCATAGGCATGGCCTTTTGCCATAAATCTTAAAAGTTTTCTATCGATTAAGTCTTCATAATTAATATTGATCGATCCTGCTATTTGTGACCTCAAGCCATGTTGCGCATATTCAGGCTGGAAAGTAATGCCCGACTTACCCTGATGTAAACTTTGTTTTACTTCATCCTGATTGTTTCCCAAGCTTGAAACAATCCCTAAACCTGTAATAACTACTCTTCTCAAAATAATCCTTAAAAATTTTCAGTAGATTTAAATAAGCCCACTTTTAAATCATTTGCCTCGTAAATAATCCTGCCATCGACTTCCATTTTAGCATCAGCAATTCCCATAACCAATTTTCTCATGATGACTCTTTTTAGATGAATATGATAAGTAATTTTTTTAGCAGTGGGTAATACCTGACCCGTAAACTTGACCTCACCGCTGCCTAAAGCCCTTCCCCTTCCTTCGCCACCTTTCCATCCAAGAAAAAACCCAACTAATTGCCACATGGCATCTAAACCAAGACAACCTGGCATCACGGGATCTTTTTCAAAATGGCATTGGAAAAACCACAAATCAGGATTGATATCCATCTCTGCCCTAATGTACCCCTTATTAAATTGACCTTGATTATCATTAATATCAATGATTCGATCAAACATCAGCATGGGGGGCAAAGGTAATTGCGCATTACCCTCACCAAACATTTTTCCTTGACCGCATTGAATCAATTCTTCATAAGAGTAGCTATTTTTTGTTGTCATGTTATATTTAAATTGTTGTTATTCAAACATTATAAACAATAAACTTCTGATAATGACTCAACAGAAGTAATATTTCTTTTAAAGATAGGAACTCATATTAATGGCTAAAAAAAATCTTGCGGATTGGCTCAAAAGTGCCTCCAGTTTAGAAAAACAAATTAATCAAGTTATTTTAGGGCAAGAAAATCCTATTCGATTGATCTTAATTTCAATTTTTGCAAGAGGGCATGTTTTACTTGAAGGTGATGTTGGTGTTGGTAAAACAACAATGCTGAGAGCTGTTGCTCGAGGAATTGGAGGAGGTTACGAACGCATTGAAGGAACCATTGATTTAATGCCAAATGATTTGATTTATCACACCTACTTAGGTGATGATGGGAAACCGCATGTAGACAAAGGTCCTGTATTAAGATCTGGAGAAGATTTGAGTATCTTCTTTTTTAATGAGATCAATAGAGCCAGACCGCAGGTGCACTCACTGATGTTAAGAATCATGGCAGAGAAAACATTATCTGCTTTCAATAAAGAATTTCACTTTCCGCATTTAATTGTTTTTGCTGATCGAAATCAGGTTGAAAAAGAAGAAACTTTTGAAATACCCTCCGCGGCGCGAGATCGTTTTATGATGGAGATTCCCATTGTCATTCCCAAAGATGATAAATTAATGACCGATCTGATCTTTGATACTCAGTTTCACAATGCAGATCATTTAATTACAAAAGTTAAAAATGATCAACTTAATTTTAATGAATTGAATGATGTGGCTGCAGAAATTCAAAACAATATTGATGCCACTCAAGAATTAGAAAAATATGCATTGAATTTATGGAAAGCGACTATTAGGCCCCAAGATTTTAATGTCAAAATTTCAGACATTGATGTGAATCGCCTGATCATCTCCGGATCAAGTCCACGAGGTATTAGTATGATGATGAAATGCGCTCGAGTGAACGCATGGATGAATAACCGTTCCTCAGTTTTACCTGAAGATATTCATCAAATATTTCATGAGACCGTTGCCCACAGACTAGTATTCAATCCAGTATACGATCTTCGCCGAACAGAGATTTCAAGAGAGCTGACCACAGAAATAATCAATAAAGTAAGTGCTCATTAACCTATGACAAGTGATTTTTTTAGTTACCATATTAATTGGAAATCCCGAGGTGTTCATCCAGGCCGCCACAAATCAGATCAGCGAGGAATGGGAATTGAGTTTGCCGGACATTCCAATCTTTTAGATTATCCAGACCCTAGACGAATCGATTTAAGAATGACTATGCGGGATCCCATGGAACAAGTCTATGTCAGAATCTTTAATCAAAGAAGTGCGACTCCTGTCATGATTTTTTCTGACTTATCCTCAAGCATGAGATTTGGTGATGATCAAAACAATAAACTTATCCAAGCGAGTGAAATTGCGCGAATTATAAAAAATTCTGCATATCAAAATAGTGATGCAATTGGTTTTGTGGGGTTTCACGATGAAATTGAAGAAAAATGGATCGCGCCATTGTCCTATCGTCCCTATCGCGTGGATAGTTTAGTCGATCAAATGAAAAGTTTTCATTCAGAAAAAAAAGGAACTAAAGCTATTTCAAGGCTCCCTCAATTCTTACCTAAAGATCATACTTTGATTTTTTTTATTTCAGATTTTCACATGCCCAATCAAGATATAATCCAATTTTTGAATAACACAAAAAAGCATACCGTCGTTCCAATCATACTTTGGGATAAAAAAGAATTTTCAGATTTACCAAAATTTGGGATCACCACGATGACCGATCCTGAGACTCTAGAGGAAAGAACTATCCTCATTCGAAAAAGATTAATTAAAAAAATTATTCATCAATTTGAAAATCAAAAAAAACAGTTAACTGAGATATTCCACCGCTTTGATGCCCCGCCTTTTTTTATCGAAGAGAAGTTTAACCCTGAATTAATGACGCAATATTTTAATGAGTATTACCATGCTTAAATTATTATTTTTCACTCTTGTATCCATATCGCAGATAGCCTTCTCATACGAGGATCCAAACAAATATCCCGATCTGGATGAAAAATTTTATAGCTTATCGATTCAAGAACCTTCACAAAAGGTGGGTTATTTTGTAGGTGATATCATCCAAAGACAAATTAAATTATCGATTCAAGAACCTTATAAACTCATTGAAGAATCGCTACCCATTGTAGGATATGAAAAAAGATATCGAGGTCAACTGCTGGGGATAACGTTAAGAGAGGTTGTTAAAAATCAACGAAAAGACTTTCTAGAACTTGACCTGACTTATCAAATATTTACCAACAACACCGTTGCCAAACCCGCTTTTATTACAGCAGATTACTACCGAGTCATCAATAAAAATAAACCAGATGAAGTGTTAAAAATTAGAGTTCCTGAGTTGACCATCGCGGTATCCCCCATTGCCATCTTTGGGTCTGTAAAAGTAGAAGATGATATGAGCGATCTCCGCGGCCCTTTTTTAATTGATGCTAGAAAATATGAAATGAATATTTATAAAAGTCTTTTTATTCTTACTATCTTTCTATTTGTATTAATTTATATTTATACCCGATTTACCATTCTTCCTGGATTTAAAAAAATATTTTTACCCATTTATCGGCAATTCAAGAAAAATAAGGATATTAAAATTGAGGATATGATTCGCTTAATTCATAACGGTCTTGATCGCTTTATTGACGCCAGTCTCTTTGAAAAAAATTTACAAGAGTTATATAAAACAAATGAATCTTTTAAAAATATTGATCAAGAGTTAAAAATATTTTTTAAAATTTCTAATCAAAAATTATTCACTAAAGAAAAAAATAGTGATGAAAAAATCAAAAATTGGTTAATGGATTTTTGTTTTCATTTGCATTTATGTGAAAAAAAATTACCTATCAAGAGTGTAGATTTAAAAATTATTAAAATATAACAATGTATTTTCTGAATCCATTATATTTATTTTTTATTCCATTGATTTTGGTTCCATTTTTATTCAAGATGATTTCAAAAAATTATTACTCATGGAATGAATTAATTCCTCATGATTCATCATCATCGCTGCTCACCCTTCTGATTAAATTATTTAATGGTCTAATTATTTTATGTTTAGTGTTTTACTTTGCGTCACCTCAGTCTCCTCAGCAAGTCATTACCAAAGTCGGCATTGGTTCTCAAATTGGACTGGTTCTAGACAGAAGTGCTTCAATGGATGATCCATTTTCAGGCTCTGAAACAGGGTCTGAAGATGGCATTGGAGAAACTAAATCGGCAGCAGCAGCACGATTAATAATCAATTTTGTACAATCCAGAAAAAATGACATGATTGGGGTAATCACTTTTAGTAATTCAGCTATGTTTGTTTTACCACTCACGCAAAATAAAGATGCCGTCACAGGAGCCGTGAATGCTACCGCTGGAAATGCATTATTTCAAACCAACATTGGCGCAGGGTTGTCAAGCGTTTCAGAGCTTTTTGCCAAAGTCGAGGACTCGGGGTCAAGAGCAGTGATTCTTTTATCTGACGGGGCAGGAAGAATTGATGCGCCCACACAGCAAAAAATTAGAGATTGGTTTGATCGATTTGATATTGGTTTATACTGGATTGTGTTGAGGCAGCCGGGTGGAATCAGTATTTTTGATGAGGACTTTAAACATATCGATGATACTCAACTCCCTCCACAAATAGAATTATTTGATTACTTCAAAACATTCAGATCACCCTTTCAAGCCTATGAAGCAGAAGATCCAGAATCACTTGAAAAAGCCATTAAAGATATTAATTTAAAAGAAAAAAAACAAATCTTTTATGATGAAGTTATTCCTGGAAAAAATTATTCTTTGCATATGTTGTTAGCAGCTTTTTTTATGACATTTTTGTTATTCTTATTAAAATTAATCGAGTTAAAAAAATAATATGAAATTTTTAAACCAATTATTGACGATCAAATATATTACAATTATGGCGTTATTTATTTCAACGTTAAGCATCTTCAGCATTGTCATGAATTCTTTTTACTTATATAAAACACAGCAATTTAATGAGCAAATCCTCAAAGGAGATTCACCCTCGTCTTTTGAACAATCCTTTGAAGCTAGATTCTCAGTTGCTTATTGGTTAGCAAAAAAAGAAATGTTTAAAGAAGCAACCATTTTATTCAACAACTTAATGAAAGAAGCTGATGATGATCAAAAATCAGCTCTTCAATACAACATCGGTAACATTTTTTTTAAACGAGGTTTAATCATCAATGGGACCAGTATGACCGTTCGCGACGAAACAGAATATTTATTTCAACAAGCCAATAAGGCTTACCGACAATCATTAAAATTTCGCCCCTACTATTGGGATGCCAAGCATAATTTAGATCGACTATTAACCATGCTTCCCCCTGATCCCACTCCTGGTGTTGGTGAATCAGATTCACCAGGATTAATTATGGGTAATATTCCTGTAGGCTTACCATGAGTTTTTTTCAAGGTTTTATAAAGCACTTTAAAAAGAGAAGTGATTTATTTTTACTGATCAGTCTATTGTGTTTAATTGTAGCTCTCATCAATCCATCAATACCGATTAATCAATCTCGATACAACTATCTGTTAATCGCTGATATATCACAAAGCATGAATACTGAAGATATGAAAATCAATCAACAAACGGTCTCTCGTTTAGATTATATAAAGCATATTATGCGTCGAATGATTGATGATTTACCTTGTGGATCCAAAGTGGGAATTGGGATGTTTGCCGGAGTCTCGGTGTCTGCAACTTACTCCCCCATTGAAGTCTGTGAAAACTTTAGCAACATCGCCACGACCATCGAAAAACTCGATTGGCGTGCCACTTGGTCAGGTAATACCCGAATCCGTGAATCAACTGTCAATTTGGCTCGGCTAATTAGAAGCTTTCCTGAATCGGCCCAAGTTGTTTTTTTTACAGACGGTGAAGAGGCGCCAAAACTTCATGCGTTTAACACCAGAAACCTTGAACAATTTCAAGGGGGTAAAGATTGGCTTTTTGTTGGAATTGGTTCAGATGTGGGCACACCGATACCAAAATTTGACAATAAAAACCAATTAATTGGTTATTGGGCTAATGAAAGTTTTGCCTTACAACCCGGAATTGCTCAAATATCAGAATCCAATATAGGGACCCGTAATAATAATGTCGCCAGTGGAACCAATGATCGTTATTTGTCAAAATTGGATGAGGAATATCTGCAAAAATTAGCTGATGAAATTGGAGGTTACTATATTAATGGAAACAGCTACAAAGCCATCAAAAAAGTCATGAAAAAACAACCGCCCGCATGGAAAGCCCCCGACCAATTTTATTTACAACCCCTATTTAGTTTGTTGGCATTAATTTTTTTCATAGCGAGGTTTGTCTCAAAAATGAGTTTTCAAGTATTTTTAAAAAGATTTGAAAAATGATTATTGATTTAAATAACTACTATTCAATACTGACAGTGAAAGGTGATGACGCTGCAACCTTCTTACAAGGTCAAATTACAAACGATATTCATCGAGCTGATCAAGGTATGATTTACAGTGGGATTTGTAATCCGAAGGGAAGATTATTTGCATTTTTAAGAATTGTAAAAATGACAGATCATTATTTTTTGATTTGCCCTCATCAAATAATTGACAGCCTTCAATTAAGATTAAAAATGTTTATCTTGAGATCAAAGGTTGAAATCGAGATTAATAAAAATTTAAAAATATTTGGAATTATGAATGACTGTAGCTCAATTAAACAAGGTAATGAAAGTTTATTTCCCCTGCCATCTGATGACAATCGGCAACTCCTATTAACCGAGGACAAGGATGGACATTTCATAAACTTGACGGATCAAGCAATGGCTTCCACTAACTTATCTCAGTGGCTGATGAAAGATATTCAATCCGGTATTCCAGAAATCATGCCTGAGACCCAGGAAAAACTTTTAGTCCATACCTGCAATTTGGACCATATCAATGCAGTGAGCTTCAAAAAAGGGTGCTATACCGGCCAGGAAATTGTGGCTCGTACCCATTATCTCGGAAAACCCAAACATCGTTGTTTTTATGGGATTGTTGACTCGTGTTCAATGTCTTACGGTGACCCAGTTTTTCAAGAAGGTAATTCAGTGGGTACAGTGGTTAATTTTATTACCTTAGATGATATTAATTATGTGTTATTTGAAAAGGGTATTTCAGCATCAAACGATCATTTAGTGATACAGGGTAAACAAATCAAATCAATCAAGTCGTTCGTCGATTAGTTTTTATTGCTAATCACTAAAAAAAATATTTCATTCTTCTTGATCAGCCCTAAATCATATCGAGCTTTGGCCTCTATAACATCCGAGCCATGTTTGAGATCTTGAACAACAGCCATTAACACATCATTTTCTGATTTTATTTTTTCATTGATTTTAACTTGCTGGTCAATTTGTTTTTGCAGACTAATAATATTTAACCACCCGCCTTTTCCAAACCATAATGGATATTGCAAAAGCACAATCAGTAGAGTAAAAGTAATAGTCAAAAATCTCATAAACTCAGTTGATAAAACGCTTTTAATCCAGGATAACTCGCCTTATTTCCCAACTCCTCCTCAATCCTTAAGAGCTGATTATATTTTGCAACCCTTTCTGATCTGGACATTGATCCCGTTTTAATTTGCATCGCATTTGTCCCAACGGCTAAATCTGCAATGGTTGTGTCCTCTGTCTCGCCAGATCGATGGGAAATTACCGCCGTATATTGGTTATCTTGAGCTAATTGTATGGTTTCTAGAGTTTCCGATAAGGTCCCAATTTGATTCACTTTAATTAAAACTGAGTTAGCAATTTTTTTGGAAATCCCATCTTTTAATATTTTGGGATTGGTCACAAATAAATCATCACCCACAAGTTGAATTTTTTTGCCAAGCTTATCAGTCAGCACTTTCCATCCCTCCCAGTCATTTTCATCCATCCCATCCTCAATACTAATAATCGGATATTTATCACACCAAGCTTCCAGGTAGTTCGCCATATCAAGCGAGTTTAATTTTAAATTTTCGGATTTTAAATGATAAAAACCATCTTTATAAAATTCGGATGATGCGCAGTCTAAAGCAATAAAAACATGCTTCCCGGCTTGATATCCAGCCATCTCAATAGATTCCATAATCAGCTCAATCGCCGCTTCGTTAGACTTTAAATTAGGTGCGAACCCCCCCTCATCTCCGACTGTTGTGGCCAATCCCTTCTTCGACAAATTTTGTTTTAGAGCATGAAATACCTCTGTCCCACAGCGAAGAGCATCTGCAAACTTGCTAAACCCGGCTGGAACAATCATAAATTCTTGCATATCTACACTATTATCTGCGTGTGCTCCGCCATTAATAATATTCATCATGGGCGTGGGTAATGAATAATTTGTATTCATAGATAACGTTTGATATAAGGGTTTTTTTTGGTGATTCGCATTTGCATGGGCTACAGCTAAAGAGACAGCTAATAGGCTATTTGCTCCCATTCGAGCTTTATTATCAGTTCCATCGAGATGAATTAGGATTTGATCAATTTTTTTCTGATCGGAACAATCCAGACCGACTAATGCCGAATTAATTTCTGTATTTACAAACCCAACTGCATTAAACACGCTCTTGCCATGAAAATATAAACTATTCTTGTCTCTCAGCTCAATCGCCTCTTTAGAACCTGTTGAAGCTCCAGAGGGAACAATTGCTCGCCCCACGGTACCATCATTTAAAATAACGTCAGCTTCAACTGTTGGATTACCTCTGGAGTCAATCACCTGACGCGCTTTAATTTGTTTAATTATTGTCATCTTTACCTTTACTTAAATACTTTTTTTAATTAATTGATCAATACCTTTGAGAACGGTTAATAGATTTTTCATTTCAGATAAGGGAACGGCATTTGGCCCATCAGATAGGGCTTCAGATGGATTGGGATGGGTCTCCATAAAAATACCCGAAATACCAACCGCCATTGCTGCTCGTGCTAGTAATGGAACAAACTCACTTTGCCCTCCGCTTCGATCCCCTTTTCCACCAGGCTGCTGAACAGAATGGGTGGCATCAAACACTACCGGACAATTGGTTGAACGCATGATCTCTAATGCGCGCATGTCAGATACTAAGGTATTGTATCCAAAAGACACGCCTCTTTCGCACACCATAATATTATCTAATCCACCGTTAGCTTCTTTAGCTTTTTGAACCACCATGGTCATGTCTTGAGGAGCTAAAAATTGACCTTTTTTGATGTTCACGGGCTTTCCCGATTTTGCGACTGCATTAATAAAATCCGTTTGGCGACAAAGAAATGCTGGGGTCTGAAGGACATCAACCACTTGAGCCACGGCACTCACCTGTTCTTCGGTATGCACATCTGTTAAAACAGGTAACTCAAGTTCTTTTTTTACTTTTTCTAAAATACGTAAACCCTCATCCAAACCATGGCCCCGAAAGGTATGATTGGAACTTCGATTGGCTTTGTCAAAAGATGATTTAAAAATAAAGTTTATATTTAGATCTAATGTCATTTGTTTGAGTTCTTCCGCCACCGACAGGGTCATGGCTTCATTCTCAATCACACAAGGTCCGGCGATCAGAAAAAAAGGGTGCTGCAAACCCGCTTCAAATCCACATAATTTCATGCCGTTTCCTTTTTATATTCAAGTATATGTTTAATGTAATCTAAAAATAATGGGTGAGAATCTTTTGGGTTGGATGTAAATTCAGGATGAAATTGGCATGCAAAAAACCAGGGATGAATAGATTTGGGTAATTCAACGATTTCACATAAATTATCTGCTTTTGTTTTTGATGAAAAAATGATGCCTGCCGACTCCAGTTGATCTACATATTTATTGTTTACCTCATAGCGGTGACGATGCCTCTCATTCACCTCGTCGCCATAGATGTGATGAGCGATTGTATTGGGCTTTATCAGTGCAACTTGAGAACCCAGCCTCATCGTTCCCCCTAAATCAGAGGTGTGATCTCTGTGCATCACCTGCCCAGATTGATCCATCCACTCGGTGATTAAGCCAACCACAGGGTGCTTGGTGGCTTCATTAAACTCTGTACTATCAGCACCTTTAATTCCCGCCACGTTTCTTGCGAACTCAATGACAGCAAGTTGCATACCTAAACAAATTCCTAAAAAAGGCACCTTATTTTCACGGGCAAATTGAATGGCTTTTATTTTTCCTTCCGTGCCACGCTTACCAAAACCACCGGGAACTAGAATAGCATCAAGATTATTAAGTAAACTGAGATCAGATTCTAGATCTTCAGAATCAATAAAATGAAGTTTTATTTTTGCATGGTGATGGAAGCCGCTATGCAGAAGCGCTTCGGTTAATGACTTATATGACTCCGTTAAATCGACATACTTACCCACAAAACCTATTTTAATTTCCAAGTTTGAGTCTGAGATCAGTTGAGTAATTTTATCCCAACCAGATAAATCGGCTTTGGCTGATTTGATCTTCAGTACATCACAAACAATGTCATCAATATGTTGTGAATGCAGCATGCTTGGAATTTTATAAATTGAATCCGAGTCCAAACATGAAATCACAGAACCTTTTGGAACATTGGTGAATAGTGCAATCTTGTCTTTTTCTTCTTGTGGAATTTCTTTTTCAGAGCGACATAATAAAATATCCGGCTGAATTCCAATCTCTCTTAGTTCTTTTACCGAATGTTGTGTCGGCTTAGTTTTTAATTCTCCAGCCGTTGAAATATAAGGGAGTAAGGTTAAGTGAATGTAACAGGTATTTTCTCTGCCTTCTTCAAAACCCATCTGCCTAATGGCTTCAAGAAAAGGTAATGATTCAATGTCACCTACTGTCCCACCCACCTCAACAATGGCCACATCGGCCTGTTGGGCTCCATTTTTAATCTGTAATTTAATTTCGTCAGTGATGTGTGGGATTACCTGTACTGTTTTCCCCAGGTATTCACCGCGTCGTTCTTTCTTAATCACCGCATCATAAATCTGACCCGTTGTAAAATTACTTTTTTTGGTCATTTTAGAGGACACAAAACGTTCGTAATGGCCGAGATCCAAATCTGTTTCAGCGCCATCTTCAGTCACAAAAACTTCGCCATGTTGAAATGGGCTCATCGTTCCGGGGTCAACGTTAATATAGGGGTCAAGCTTGAGCATCGCTACTTTGATTTTTCGAGATTCTAGAATAGAACCTAAACTTGCTGCAGCAATGCCTTTTCCAAGGGAGGAAACGACACCGCCAGTAACGAAAATATATTTAGTCATTGAGCTTATTATAATTTATTGCTGACGGAATAATATTTTACGTTAATGCAGAAGTTACCACAATCAATTTAGATATATTTACTCTTACTAAATATTAATCTTGTGCCTGCGATGAAGGCCCATAACTTTTAAATTTTAATAACACCTCTGTCATTTCATCCTCTGATAAAAGGGTGAATGATCCAATCTTTAATAACTCAATATATTGATGGGCTAAATGTTCTAATTCTTGGGCTAAGTAGAATGCATTCTCTAAATCATTGGAAACCAAAACCGCACCATGATTGGCAATCAAACAGGCTTTTAATGGCCCTAATGTTTTGATGATTTCTTGTGAAAGCTCACGGCTCCCAAAAATCTCATAAGCTGAGCACCTCACCTCAGATCCGCCAAATAAAGCAATCATGTAATGAAAGGCTGGGATATTTTTTCTTAACACGCTGATGGCGCTGGCATAAGGAGAATGGGTATGCACGATGGCATTGACATCACTTCGTGTTTGATAAACCTGTTGATGAAAATGCCACTCACTTGAGGGTTTCTTAGTCATCCGACTCACTTCCTCCTCATCAATCAATAATGAACATTTCACCACATCTTTTGCTTCCATCCACTCCGTTGCCATGCCGCTGGGTGTGATGTAAAAATCATTGTCGATTCTGACACTCACATTGCCAGTGGCGCCATGATTTAATCCATGAGTGAGTAATTTTTTTGAAATCTCACAAATCTTTTCTTGTACAGATTTATTCATAGATTGCTTTCAATTCATCCGGTTTAAAAATACCCTTCTCGGTGATAATACCGGAAATCAGTTCTTTTGGAGTGATATCAAAAGCTGGGTTGGCTACCTTCACTTGAGGATAATTCACATGCACTAATGAACCATCATCTGATAGTCCATACATTCGTGTCACCTCTTTAGGATCTCGATCTTCAATAGCAAAGTTCACGTCCTCTTTAAAATTTTGATCAATCGTCGATAAAGGAGCCGCCACATAAAAAGGGATCTGATGAGCCCTCGCAGCCAGCGCTTTTAAATATGTTCCAACCTTATTACACACATGACCATTAATGGAAATACGATCAGCACCCACAATGACTAAATCCACTTGATCATTCATCATTAAGGCTCCGCCTGCATTATCCACAATGAGTGTGTGTGGAATATCGTATTGTTGTAATTCCCAAGCGGTGAGTAAGCCTTGATTGCGAGGACGTGTTTCATCCACCCAAATATGGATATTCTTCCCTTCTTTATGTGCCTGAAATATAGGGCTTAAGGCCGTACCGTGGTCCACTGTCGCCAGCCATCCCGCATTACAGTGGGTCAGAATATTAAAAGGCTTTTCTTTGCTTTGAGGTATTAATGTATTTCCGTTGATGCCGATTTGGTAATTATTGCGAATGTCGTCTTCCATTAATTCGGACACATAATCCCATGCAAACTGTTCACGTTTATCTTCAGTTTGGCAAAGAACACTTACTTGCACCCTATTTACCGCCCAAGCTAGATTAACAGCCGTGGGTCTTGCTTGAATAATTTTTTGAGCCATATCAATGATATGGTCGGTACTGGTATTATTTTTTAATGCCAACACTAAAGCTAACGCGCCACAAATACCGATCACAGGGGCCCCTCGAACCTGCATGGTTTGAATAGCCGTGATTAAATCTGTCGCGCAATCAGTGGACTTAATTTCAAAATTAAACGGCAATAACGTTTGATCAATAAAACATACTTTTTTTGCCTCCTGATCTATCCAGATGGTTTGGTAATCTTGGTTCCCCACTTTCATCAACAAGTTCCGATCTGAGGCATCACCTCTTGAAGATTTTGTTTCATCTGCAGCGCTAATTTTTCTAATGAAATATTTCTCAGTTGTGCAAAAAAAGTGGCGATCTGTGGAAGCTGATTGGGATGATTATCCAGATCTTTTGCAAGCCATGATGGATTCATATCTGGAGCATCTGTCTCAAGCACAATAGACTCAATGGGAAGCTCTTTGGCTAAGCGTTGAATATTTAGAGCCCTTGAGTAGGTCATTGCTCCCCCAAAACCAAGCTTAAACTGCTTTTTAATGAATTGATCTGCTTGTTGTCTGCTGCCATTAAATGCATGCACAATCCCTTTGATATCCGGATAATTTTTTAAGATCTTGATGACCTCATCAATCGCTGAGCGAACATGAAGAATCACAGGGAGATTATATGTTTGAGCTAATGTTAATTGTTGGTTGAAATATGTAATTTGTTGTTCTTTATCATAATCCGCTACGTAAAAATCTAATCCAATTTCACCCACAGCGATTGGATTAAACTTTTGGATAGCCTTCTCTAACTCCTCAACAGCATTTTTAGGTAGTGCTTTTAAATATAAAGGATGATAGCCCAGAGCATACACACATTTTTTATTTTGCTCATGGATTCTCACTAATTTTTCAAAACTATGCTGATCCGCTGAGGGACAAATAATATAATCTAATTGAGCAAAGTTAATGTTTGATAATTGCTCTTCCTTAGAAACGATAAAATCAAGATGGCAATGGGTATCAATCCACATAGTTCACCTTAAATTTCAATCGCCGGTCTGTTCCAAAATATCTTTGCTCAACCATCTCTAATTGAATTCTATGTTGCATCTCATCAATAACCGGAAAGTTAAACATTGATTTTGCTTCTCCTCCCAAAATTGAATTGGCTTGAAAAATAACCAACTCATCCAACCATTTTTCTTGGATGAGCACGCCATTTAAATTTGCTCCTGATTCAACCAGTAAATCATTGACCTCAAGCGAACACATGTGCGCCATGATTTCCTGAAGATTTAATTGGTGGTCTTTTTTTGAGATTTGCACAAACTCAGCTTTAACGGTTGGTTTTGATTTGAGCGGCTCAGCATGGTAAACAATCACTTTCGACTGTTGGAGAATTTGAGATTGCATATTCAATTTTAAATTGGTATCTAAAATAAATCGATAAGGTTGATGAATTATCCCTACTTCGCGAATATTCAACTGAGGATTGTCGACGTTGATTGTTTTATAAGACGTTAAAATACCATCACATTGTTTTCTTAACTGTTGCACATTGGCTCTTGATTCTGCGCCAGAAATCCATTTACTTTGCCAGTTTCTCAGGGCGGTTTTCCCATCAACTGATGCCGCAATTTTCGAGATCACATAGGGCTTCTGATGTTGCATTCTTGAAAAAAATCCTCTATTCAACTCAAATGCTTGGTTTTCCAAAATACCAGTATCAACTTTTATATTTGCATCCAAGAGTTTTTTAACGCCCTGCCCATGCACTTTTGGATTGGGATCTAAACTTGCAATGACGACACGGGAGATGTTTGAAGCAAGAATTAAATCGACACAAGGTGGAGTTTTTCCATGATGGGAACATGGCTCCATAGTAATATAAATGGTCGATTGATTTAACTGTGACGCATCTTTGCATTTTTTTATGGCCATTACCTCGGCATGATCCGAACCATAACGTTCATGATAGCCATCAGCGATCACTTCATTATTTTTAACGATGACTGCACCGACAGCAGGGTTGGGGCGACAGGTCAGAGAACTTTTTTGAGCCAATTTCATGGCTTGAGCCATGAAGATAAAATCAAAATTTTCTTGATTCAATCTAATCAAGATCCTTAATTACATTACTGAAATCTTCAACATCAGAGAAACTTCGATAGACTGAGGCAAATCGTATGTAAGCCACTTTATCCAGCTTTCTTAATTCCGCCATCACCGACTCTCCAAGCTCTCTGGCAACCACTTCTTTCTCTCCCGTGGATAGAATTTTTTGAACAATATTGGATATGGCCTGCTCCACGTATTCAGCAGGAACCGGTCTTTTATGCAGCGCGCGGGCAAAGGATTGGGAGAGCTTTTCTAATTTAAAATCTTCTCTCTTTCCATCTTGTTTGACAACCACCGGGAGTCCTAAATCGGCACTCTCATATGTGGTAAACCGTTTTTCACATTGTTGACATTTTCTGCGCCTGCGAATCGAATCTCCTGCTTCATTGACTCTTGAGTCAATGACTTGAGTGTCTGCAGTTGAACAAAAGGGACATTTCATTATTTACCTACTTTTTATAAACTGGAAATGATTTCATCATCGATGATACTTTTTGCTTTGCAGACTGAGTGACATCGTCATTGCCAGGATGATCTAGAACATCCGCAATGAGATTCACGACTTCAATAGCCTCTGCTTCTTTTAAGCCTCTTGTGGTGATCGCCGGAGTTCCAATTCTAATTCCAGAGGTCACAAATGGACTTTCTGGGTCATTCGGTATTGAATTTTTATTTACGGTAATGTGAGCCAAGCCTAACAGGCGATCTGCTTCTTTTCCGGTTAAATTCTGCTTTCTCAAATCAACTAAAAAAACATGAGATTCTGTCCGCCCAGAAATGACCCGATAGCCACGCTTAAGAAATTGACCTGCCATGGCTTGAGCATTTTTGACCACCTGCTGCTGATAAGTCTTAAATTCTGGTTTTAATGCCTCAAGAAAAGCCACAGCCTTTGCTGCAATCACATGCATCAATGGGCCTCCTTGAATTCCAGGAAATACCATAGAATTTAATATTTTTTCATGTTCTTGTTTAGCGAGAATAAAACCACCTCTGGGGCCTCGTAAGGATTTATGCGTTGTTGATGTGACAAAATCAGCATAAGGAACTGGATTCGGATAAACGCCGCCAGCGATGAGTCCAGAATAATGAGCCATATCAACCATAAAATAAGCCCCTACTTTTTTAGCAATCTCACTCATTCTTTTCCAGTCGAATGTTAATGCATATGCTGAAGCCCCGCCAATTAATAATTTGGGTTTGTGCTCAATCGCCAATTGCTCCATCTGATCATAATCAATTTCCTCATGATCATTTAAACCATAAGGCACGATGTTAAAAAGCTTTCCTGACAGATTCGCTGGTGATCCATGCGTCAAGTGGCCCCCATGACCGAGATTCATGCCCATAATGGTGTCGCCGGGCTTTAGATAGGCAAAATATACCGCCTGATTCGCTTGACTCCCTGAGTGAGGCTGCACATTCGCATACTCAGCTCCATACAGTTTTTTGATACGATCGATGGCTAATTGCTCCACTTGATCAACAAATTCACAACCCCCATAAAATCGTTTGCCAATATACCCCTCAGCATACTTGTTCGTAAGCTGAGAGCCTTGCGCCGCCATAACCGCAGGACTGGTGTAATTTTCTGAAGCGATTAATTCAATATGCTCCTCTTGGCGCTTTTCCTCATTCATGACTTGAGCATAGATGTCTGGATCAATATCTTTTAGTAAATAGTGTTGGCTGTCGTACATTTTTTGTTTAGTATCATTAGTTAATAAAGAAACCTATTTTATCATGGGGGAATAAATCTTTAATCATATTTGTACCACTGATAATTAAACCTACTGAGGAAAGAATGAAATGAAATGGACAGACACAATTCAAATTGCAGAGGCTTTGTATGACCAATATCCGGATATTGATCCACTAACTGTTCGCTTTACTGATCTTTTACAATGGGTGATGCAGCTGGAGGGTTTTGATGACCTCGAAAGTAATTGTGGCGAGCGTATTTTAGAAGCTATTCAGATGGCGTGGATTGAAGAATCAGAATAATGCTGGATCAATCCATATTTAAAGCCTACGATATAAGAGGGATTGTCAATCAAAGCCTGACTGATGAAACGGTGGTATGGATTGGGCAAGCGTTGGGCTCTCTGGCTAAAGATGAAAACCAAAAAGATATTTGTGTGGGATATGATGGCCGACTCTCAAGTCCAAACATCTGCAAATTATTGATTGAAGGCATTACCTCGACTGGAGTCAATGCCCTCGATATTGGTTTAGTCACCACGCCAATGCTCTACTTCAGCACTTATTTTTTAAATACCAAAACGGGTGTGATGATCACGGGGAGTCATAATCCTCCCAATTATAATGGATTTAAAATGATGGTGAATGAGAACACCCTCAGTGCCGAAGATATTCAACAATTGAAACAGAGAATCCTCAATAAAAATTTTGCTGTAGGCCAAGGCACTTATTCTAAAAAAAATATACTGGCTGACTATAAACACAAGATTTTAAGCACCGTTAAACTCAGACGTAAAATGAAAGTCGCGATTGATTGCGGTAATGGGGCCGCGGGAGTGATCGCTAAAAATTTATTCCAAGAATTGGGTGTGGATACACATATGCTGTATGACACCGTTGATGGGAATTTTCCAAATCACCATCCCGACCCCTCAAAACCCGACAATCTGGCAGAGTTGATTGAGGTGGTGAAACACACCAATTGCGAGCTGGGGTTAGCCTTTGATGGGGATGCCGATCGATTGGGCGTGATCAATAAGGATGGTGAAATTATATTTCCTGATCGTCAACTGATGCTATTTGCAAAACATGTGTTGAAAAATAATCCGCAAAGAAAAATTATCTATGATGTGAAGTCCACACGGCATCTCAATCCTTGGATCAAAACTTATGGAGGCGATCCTTTGATTTGGAAAACAGGACATTCTTTGATTAAGAAAAAAATGAAACAGGAAAATGCCATCCTCGCGGGCGAAATGAGTGGTCATACTTTTTTTAACGATCGCTGGTATGGTTTTGATGATGGTGTCTATGCCGGAGCTCGACTCTTGGAAATCTTGAGTCATGAGGAACTTCCCATTCAGGAGGTGTTAAACAATATCCCCAAAAGCTTCTCCACTCCTGAAATTAATATCTCAGTCAATGAAGGTGAACAACATCAAATCATTAACACATTACAAAACACAGCCGTGTTTCCAGATTCACTTGAAATTACCACCATTGATGGATTAAGAGTGGAGTATGCGGATGGCTTTGGGCTCATCCGAGCGTCTAATACCACTCCCGTTTTAGTGTTACGTTTTGAGGCAGAAACTCTAATGGCTCTTGAAAAAATACAGGATGATTTTCGAAACATCTTAGAAAAAAACATTGATTTGAAAAATTTACCGTTCTGACTTTCGCTGCAAAATTGCTACTCAACCTCACTACACGCTATATTCAAGTAGGCCTCATTTAAAGTATTATTTTTAATATCCGAC
>Ga0181604_10000018_pt1 | contig 137282 bp, 133 predicted proteins | sample 041ome_12_FD_148663 | JGI IMG/M metagenome (GOLD analysis project Ga0181604, IMG submission 148663) | Coastal salt marsh microbial communities from the Groves Creek Marsh, Skidaway Island, Georgia - 041410US metaG (spades assembly) | ecosystem: Environmental > Aquatic > Marine > Intertidal...
TGAAAGTGCAAGGCTTCATCATCTATGACAGCTTTCCGCCCAGTCTGTTCAAGGACTTCATTCGCGACATGACCGGATGGCTGGAAAGCGGGGAGGTCACATACAAAGAGCAAGTGATCGACGGCCTGGAACACGCCCCCGCAGCGCTCAATGACCTGCTTTTGGGCAATAGTTTTGGTAAAATGGTGGTCAAGGTGGGCTAGGTGCCGATTGTGGCGCGTTTTTGGCACCCTATGCCCGGGCTCGAAAATTCGGAACCGCACCGGCGGGCTGCGATCCTCTGCCCTTAAGCTCTATTGTTGTTCACGCAGAGTTCAGATAACTTACCGCCCGGTAACCCGTTCAATGCGAAGTGAAATAAGTGACTGAAAATAAATCAGATATCCTAACATCCTCCGCCCGCCTATCGGTGGCGCCGATGATGGCTTGGACAGATCGTCATTGTCGCGTGTTTCATCGGATGATCTCGCGGGAGGTTTTGCTCTATACAGAGATGGTGACGGCCCCGGCTTTGGTTCTGGGCGGGGCGCTTAGGCTGTTGGATTTCAGCCCCGAAGAGCAACCGGTGGCTTTGCAGCTTGGGGGTTCGGACCCCGAGCAATTGGCAAAGGCAACGGCTCTCGGGGCGGCCCATGGTTACGGGGAGATCAACCTCAATCTCGGATGCCCTTCGGATCGCGTGCAATCGGGGCGCTTTGGCGCTGTGCTTATGACGGAGCCGGACCTTGTGCGCGCCTGCCTTGAGCGGATGCAGGAGGCCAGCGCAGCCGAGGTGACAGTGAAATGCCGCATCGGCGTGGATGACCAGGTTGTTGAAGACAGCCTGCCGGCGTTTTTATCCATGATTGAGCGCACCGGGGTGACGCGGGTGATCATCCATGCGCGTAAGGCCTGGCTGCAGGGGCTCAGTCCGAAAGAAAACCGTGACATCCCGCCGCTGGACTATGATCTGGTTCTTCGGATGAAACAGATGTTCCCCGGCTTGCACCTTACCTTGAATGGCGGGGTGGCGCATCTGCCGGATGCCTGCGCCCATCTTGAGGCCGGGCTTGATGGGGTGATGATCGGTCGAGCGGCCTATCATACGCCCTATGAGATTTTATCACGCGCCGATTGCGACATCTTTCGTAGCAGCAAGACCCCGGCGCCTGAGGCACAACGTATTGCAGAACAGATGATCCCCTATATGGAAGCCCATTTGCAGCAAGGTGGGCGGCTGCATCAGATCACGCGCCATATGTTTGGCCTGTTTTCAGGACAGCCCGGCGCGCGGCATTGGCGACGACGCCTGTCAGAGCTGGGTGCGCAACACAATGCGCAGGTCGCCGATTATCGGCTATTACTAGAGGAACGCGCCGCGCTGTTGCAGCGTCAAGAAGAATTGGATCTCAATTGATGGATATACCCACCCTATTGCCTGTGCTCGCGAGTTTGATCGTTATCGGCGGGTTTGCAGGATTTTTGGCCGGTTTGCTGGGCGTAGGCGGGGGTATTGTCTTGGTGCCGGCATTTTTCTATGCCTTTCAATCTTTAGGATATGACGGCCCCCAGCTCATGCAGGTCTGTTTGGCGACCTCTCTGGCCACCATCATCGTGACTTCCATCCGCTCAACGCAAAGTCACCATAAGAAAGGCGCAGTGGATTGGCAGATCTTGCGCCAATGGGCGCCCGGTATCGCCGTTGGCGCCATATTGGGCGTGGCTTTGGCTGCCAATTTGCAATCGCAGATGTTGCAACTGATCTTTGGGGGGTTGGGCGCGACTATTGGGATGTATTTGGCTTTTGGCCGGCAATCTTGGAGCATTGGCGAGGCCCTACCGACCGGCCTTTGGCGCATTGTGATTGCGCCTCTTTTGGGCGGGCTTTCGGTATTGCTTGGTATCGGGGGCGGCTCGCTCGGCGTGCCGTTCATGACCTTGCACCGCGTCCCTATTCACAGGGCGGTCGCAACGGCGGCGGGCTTTGGACTGGCCATTGCTGTGCCCTCGGCACTGGCCTGGCTCTTTGTTTCGGTTGATGCGCCGCGCCTGCCTTGGACGTTGGGGGCGGTGAACCTTCCGGCCTTCTTCGTGATCATTCCGATGACTTTCATTTTTGTGCCTATCGGCGCCAATGTGGCGCACCGTATGGATGCGCGGCCACTCAAGCGCTTGTTTGGAGCGTTTTTGTTGCTGGTTGCGGCCAATATGGTGCGCAGTGCTCTATGGGGGTAGCGGCCCAGATAGAGGCACTCCGGACGGCGGGCTGGGCCAAGTTTTCCGCCGATGCTCATCTTGAGGCCTGGGCGGCGCATGTGGCACCCATTGCCGCAGCGCTCTCGCAAAATCCAGAGCATAGGGCCGATTGGCTCCGACATGGGGGCACTTGGTTTGCAGGGGTTAATATTTTGGCCAATGATGCGCAGGGCCGTGTAGAGCAGGGGCCTGCGCTCGGCGGGGCGGTTTTGGACTGTCTGACTGCGTTGCATGGGCCAATGTCCCTCGACCGCGGTCAAATTTCGGTCACCTATCCGGGCTATCCGGCTTTCGATGGGCAAGAAAGCGCCGCGGCACATCGCTACCGCGTCAATCGCGCAGCCGCTCATGTGGATGGTCTTTTGGCCATCGGGCCAGAGCGCCGCCGTTTTGTGCATGAGCCGCATCAATATGTGCTGGGAATTCCCTTGGGCAAAAGCAACGCGGAGGCCAGCCCTCTGGTGATTTGGGAAGGCAGTCACAGCCTCATCCGCGCGGCTTTTAAATCCGTATTGGACAGTCTGCCGGTGGCGCAATGGGGTTCAGTCGATCTGACAGAGGTCTATCACAAAGCCCGCAAAGACTGTTTTGACCGCTGCCGCCGAAAGAGCATTCTTGCCCAGCCGGGGGAGTGCTATGTGCTACACCGTTTGGCTTTGCATGGGATTGCGCCCTGGGGGACGGGGGCACAGGCACCACCAGAGGGGCGCATCGTGGCGTATTTTCGGCCTCAAACACAGGGCAATCTGAATGATTGGCTCAATGGTGAGTATTAGCGTGCCTTGCATAGGCGAAGGTCGCTTTTAAATCTCTGTTGGATTAAATCCGGTTCTTTGGAAGAATTCACCCAAGATTGGGCAGGCGGCTGGCGCGTCCGCCGCGGCGTTTTTGTACGCGGGGTGCACGTTGGGGCAGCTCAGCCATGATCTCGCGCCGTTGCTCGGGGCTCAATTGCGACCAGCTGCCAATCTCCTCAATCGAGCGGTAACAGCCGATGCAGATCCGCTCGACCGGGTGAATGGAGCACAGCTTGATGCAGGGGCTGTCAATCTCATCTCTTTTCCAAAGATCGTCGATATTTTGCGCTTTCATGTCACCGTCCGAATATGTCGCGCACGATCTAGAGCGCCTTGTAAGATATAACCTGCCGCGACGTGATCTATGACTTCGGCGCGACGTTTGCGAGACGTATCCGCCTCCAGCAAGGCCCGCTCGGCGGCCACAGTGGATAGGCGTTCATCCCAATAGCCAATCGGCAGATCGGTCAAGCGCGCGAGATTGCGGACAAAGGCCCGGGTGGATTGGCAGCGCGGGCCTTCTGATCCGTCCATATTGCGCGGCAGGCCCAAGATGATCGCACCGATTTCTCGGTCCGAAATAATCTGCAGCAAAGCTTCGGCATCCTTGGAAAACTTTACCCGCCGTATCGTGTGCAAAGGGGTTGCAGAGCTCAGGAGACGATCAGAGACCGCCACGCCAATCGTTTTTGTGCCAAGATCCAGACCCATCCAAGAGCTGCCAGCGCGCGCCTGGGTCATAAGATCGCCGATGTCCTCACAGATCATGGCCAGATGCCAGCCGATTGCGCTGCGCCTTGCAGGATTTCGAGATCACCGGGGCGGGATGCAAAGACTTGCACGGCCTCGTCAAAGATCTCGCGCGCGCTCGTCGTCTCGCCCAAGACCCCATAGGCGACGATAAGTTGCGCCCAATCGGGGGCGGGTCCACCCTCAGTGGCGAGGCGATCAGCGAGGCCTGTCACCATGGAGGCAATCATCGCGCTGCGGTCTTCTGCACTCATTTCCTCGGCAGATTGCATATCTTCCGCGCTTGGGCCTTTGACGGCCGGCGGGTCATAAGTGACCCCAGCGATTTGTGCCAAATCTGTAATGGTGCGCCGGATCAGCGGGATGTAGGGGGCAGTTTCTGGTCCGGCCTCCAGCAATTTGCGCCAAATGCCAAAGGTGCGATCGGGCCGGCCAATAGCGTCGAAATACATGCCCATGCGAAACAGCGCCAGCTTGTGGTTGGGATCACGCCGCAGGGCCTCGCGCAGGGCAGTTTCGGCCTCACGAGAGATATAGGTATCAGCCGCCATGATCAGCAATTCTGCGTAGGCATACCATTCATCTGCGGTGGCCTCAGCGCCCTTGAGCTCCAAGACCCGCGCTTGCGCTTGATGCGCACTGGCAAAATTGCCCAATCGCGATTCGGCTTTTGCCAAGAGCTCATGGCCCTGGATATCCCCTGGCCGCGCCTCCAAAGCCGCGCGCAGTTCAGTGACCAATTGCACATAGTCCGGGTCCGTGGCGGTGTCATTGGCAGGCGCGCGCGCCTCCGCTGTCTCTTGAGCTAATCTATTTGCTTTTAGGGTCTCAGACTGCGCATAGCGTTCCGCGATAGGGCTATCGGGCACAGAGGGCGCGCCGATTTGGCTATAAAGGCCCGCGCCCAACAGACAGGCCAGAATACTGCCGCCCGCAAAAGCCCATAACCCGCGGTCTTGTGCGCTCGGATTGGGCTGATGGCCCGATGCGCGGGCCGCTGAAATCATGCGGCGGCCAATTTCCGCGCGCATGGCCGCAAATTCCTCATCGCGCAACACGCCTTTGGCCAAGTCGCGCTCCAATCCGCGCAATTGTTCGGCATAGACATCGACATCGCGCATAACAGGCACGGCTGCGCGCTGGGCCTGCAACAGCATCACCCCGCCGATCAATAGAACCGCCAAAACAAATAGTGCAGCAGAAAAGATCATAAATCACTCCAATAAGTATCGATCGCCTTCCGCCCGATGACAGCGGTTGCTATCGCTCTATATTGGATCGATCAATGTCGCAATAATTTCACACAAGGACGCTGGTGAGGTGCTGTGTCGCGGCATTTTAAGAGATAAGACGCGCAAGCACCCAAGGGGGATTCTAATATGAAGCGAAATTCAGTCTTTGCTGTCGCGCGTGAGGCGATGCGTCAACACAGCGGTTGGGGCCGCACCTGGGGCAATCCCGAGGCCAAAAAGGCCTATGACGTGGTAATTATTGGCGCGGGGGGCCATGGTCTCGCCACGGCTTATTATCTGGGCAAGAATTTCGGCATCACCAATGTGGCTGTGATCGAAAAAGGCTGGCTGGGCGGTGGCAACACAGGGCGCAACACGACTATTATTCGCTCAAACTATCTGCAAGATCCTTCGGCGGCGATCTATGAAAAGGCGCGCTCTTTGTATGAGACGATGAGCCAAGATCTCAACTATAATGTGATGTTCAGCCCCCGCGGCGTGATGATGCTGGCGCAAACACATCATGAGGTGCGCGGATATCAACGCACAGCCCATGCCAATTCGCTGCAAGGTGTGAAGACACAATTCATCTCACCTGCTCGGGTCAAAGAGCTTTGTCCGATCATGAATATCGACGGGCCGCGTTATCCGGTTTTAGGGGCGTTATGGCAAGCGCGCGGCGGCTCGGCGCGCCATGACGCGGTCGCCTGGGGTTATGCGCGGGCTTGCACCGATATGGGCATGCATATTTTGCAAAAAACCGAAGTGACCGGCATCACCCAATCTGGCGGTAATGTGACCGGGGTTGACACCAGCCGTGGTCATATCGCCTGTAAAAAACTCGGCATGGTTGTGGCGGGACACGCCTCTGTGGTGGCCAATATGGCCGGCTTTCAATTGCCCATTGAATCTGTTCCGCTGCAGGCTTTGGTCAGCGAGCCGATCAAACCCTGCATGGATGTGGTTGTGATGGCCAATACGGTTCACGGCTATATGAGCCAATCGGACAAGGGCGAGATGGTGATTGGCGGTGGCACAGATGCTTATAATGCCTATACACAACGGGGCTCATTTCATCATCTAGAAGAGACTGTCCGCGCGTTGATTGAAACCTTCCCCATGGTGTCGCGCCTGAAGATGCTGCGGCATTGGGGCGGTATTGTCGATGTTACAGGGGACCGCTCACCCATTTTGAGCAAAACCCCGTTGGGCAACACCTTTATCAACTGCGGTTGGGGCACAGGCGGGTTCAAAGCCATTCCGGGATCTGGCTGGGGCTTTGCCGAGCTCATGGCCAAGGGGGAAAGCCCGCTTACGGAACAATTTGGTCTCGATCGCTTTCGCGCTGGGCGGTTTATTGATGAAAGCGTTGCCGCTGGGGTGGCGCATTGATGGCCTGCCGAACCGATATCCTTCTTCGCATCACCCTTCATAATTCGACAACGGGAGCCCTGCCATGCTCATCCTAAATTGCCCCTATTGCGGCTGCGACAAAGATGAAACGGAACTGTCTGCTGGCGGCGAGGCGCATTTGAAGCGCTTTGGTCCTGGCGCCACGGACGAAGAGTTTGAGGGCTATTTATTTGGCCGGGTAAACCCCAAAGGGGTGCATTTCGAGCGCTGGCGCTGTGCCTCTGGCTGCGGAAAATGGTTTCACGCCGCCCGCTGCACGGCAACGCTAGAGGTTTTTGGCACCTATAAGGCCCAGACCCTTGAGCCGCCTCAAGCCATTAAGGATGCGATCAGTGCCAAACGGCCCGGTTGGACTTGGAGGGATTTCTCATGATGGGTGTCTCTTCACTCTATACGCCTGCGAGAAGCCGGCATAATTTCCGCAAAAATGGAGCTGCCCAATGAGCACCCGTCTTGCCAGCCATGGCCGGTTAATCAACCGTGCCAAAGCGCTTTCCTTCACCTTCAATGGCAAGGTTATGTCCGGCTTTGAGGGCGATACGTTGGCGGCCTCTCTTTTGGCCAATGATCAAATGCTGATGGGCCGATCGTTCAAATATCACCGTCCGCGCGGCGTTTTGGCGTCAGGTGGCGAAGAGCCCAATGCCTTGATCAACCTGGGCGTTGAAAGCGGATTTGAACCCAATGCGCGCGCCACAACCACTGAGACATTTTCAGGTTTGACAGCCGCGTCACAAAATCATTTTCCCTCGTTGGAATTTGACGTGGGTGCAATCAATTCGAAACTGTCGCGTTTCCTGCCGGCTGGCTTTTATTACAAGATGTTCATTCACCCGCGCTCCTTTTGGAAACATATTTATGAGCCGATCATTCGTCATTCCGCAGGTCTGGGCAAAGCGCCTAAAGCGCGTGATCAGGACAGCTATGAGCATTACTATCATCATTGCGAGGTGATGGTGGTGGGCGGCGGAATTGCCGGGCTGCAAGCGGCGCTTTCGGCGGCTGCAACCGGAGTTCGGGTTTTGCTGGTCGAGCAAACCGCGCATTGGGGCGGACGCGCGCCGGTGGATGGGGTGACCATTGATGGTCTGGCGGCGGAAGATTGGGTGGCGCAAACTTTGGCTGAGCTGGCCGCTTGCGACAATGTTGTGATCCGCAATCGCACCCAAGGCTCTGGGGTTTATGACCACGGATATGCTTTGGCCTATGAGCGCATCGCCGATCACACACCCGGCGACGGGCGGCCACGCCACCGGTTGTGGCGGGTGCGCTGCAAACAGATTGTCACCGCCACAGGCGCTATTGAACGGCCGCTGTCTTTTGCGGGCAATGATATTCCCGGCGTCATGCTGGCCTCTGCTGTGCGCGACTATGTTGTAAATTTCGCGGTGTCGCCGGGAGATCGCACAGTGGTTGTCACCAACAATGATGACGCTTATCGAACTGCGCTTTACCTGCTAGAGGCAGGCCTTGAGGTGCCGCTGATCGTCGATGCACGGCCCGAAGGGGGCGGGGCCTTGATGGAGGCTGTGCAGGCTGCTGGCATTCGCGTGGCCCTTGGCCGCGGCATTGCGAAAGTTAAAGGCGGCAAGCGGGTCACCGGGGTGCAGATCTGCGCGCAAGCCGGTGAAGGCTCCGTGCTCGAAGAGGTCGCTTGTGATGTGGTGGCCATGTCTGGCGGCTGGTCGCCCGTGGTGCATCTGTGGTCCCATTGCGGTGGCAAGCTGATTTGGGACGCCGATCAAGCCATGTTCCGCCCGGATCCTGAGCAACCGCCTTTGGGGGCAGATGGGGCCGGTTTTGTCAAAGTGGCAGGTCTGGCCAACGGGCATTTGCGCAGCGCGCCGGTGCTTGAGGATGCCGCCGAACAGGGCCGGGCGGCCGGGCGCGCCGCTGGCGGCAAGGCCCAGAAAGCGGCTGTGCCTGCGGCTGTGGATGCCGAAGAGGCGGCGCTTTCGCCGGTCTGGTTGATGCCGCAAGGAGCCAGCTATGCGCTCCGCTCGAAGGCTTGGCTTGATTTCCAAAACGATGTGAAGGTCAGCGATGTGCAATTGGCCGCCCAAGAAGGGTTTGAAAGCGTTGAACATGCCAAACGATACACCACGCTTGGCATGGCGACAGATCAGGGAAAATTAAGCAATATCAATGGTCTTGCGATCCTGTCTAGATCGCTCAACGCGCCAATTCCAGATGTGGGCACCACCACCTTTCGCCCCCCTTACACGCCAATTTCTATGGCCTCGCTGGCGGGCGAAGCGCGGGGTGAGTTGTTTCAGCCGGTGCGCAAAACGCCGATGCATGCTTGGCATGACAGCCATGGGGCGGATTGGGAACCTGTGGGCGGCTGGCGCCGGCCCTATGCCTATCTGCGGGGCTCTGAAACTGTCGCTCAGGCGGTTCAGCGAGAAGTGATCAATACCCGTGAGAAACTGGGGCTTTTGGATGCCTCGACCCTTGGCAAAATCATTGTCAAAGGCCCGGATGCGGGAAAATTCCTCGACATGATGTATACAAATATGATGTCGAACCTAAAGCCGGGACGCTGCCGCTATGGGCTCATGTGTTCGGAAAATGGCTTTTTGTCCGATGATGGTGTGGTGGCACGGATTGATGAGCAAACCTGGCTGTGCCACACCACCTCGGGCGGCGCAGATCGCATTCACGCCCATATGGAAGAATGGCTGCAAACCGAATGGTGGGACTGGAAGGTTTGGGTCGTCAATGTGACCGAGCAATTGGCTCAGGTTGCAGTTGTCGGCCCCCATGCTCGGAAACTTTTGGAAAAACTGGGCGGCATGGATGTTTCGGCGGAGCGCTTGCCCTTTATGGCTTGGGCCGATGGCACGATTGGCGGGATCGACTGCCGCGCTTATCGCATCTCTTTCTCGGGCGAGCTGTCTTATGAAATTGCGGTGCCGGCCAATCAAGGCATGGCGTTCTGGGAAATGCTCATGGAGGCGGGCGCCGAGTTTGGCGCAATGCCCTATGGCACGGAATGTTTGCACATCATGCGGGCTGAAAAGGGCTTTATCATGATTGGCGATGAAACCGACGGCACTGTGATCCCACAAGATTTGGGGCTGAGCTGGGCGATTTCCAAGAAGAAAGATGATTTCCTCGGCAAACGCGCGCAACAGCGCAGTTTCATGGACAATCCAGATCGTTGGCAATTGGTCGGTTTGGAGACTTTGGACGGCTCGGTGCTCGAAGATGGCGCCTACGCAATTGCACAGGGCAGCAATGCGAATGGGCAAGGCAATACCCAAGGCCGTGTCACCTCAACCTATTATTCCCCAACCCTCGGCAAGGGCATTGCCATGGGGCTGGTTCACAAGGGGCCGGAGCGGATGGGAGAGGTGATTTCCTTTACAAAAATTGGCGCCAGCCCCGTGCAGGCAAAAATAGTAAGCCCAGTGTTTTATGACCCAGAAGGGGAGAAAGCCAATGTCTGAGCGTGAATTTCAAGGCTATGTCACCATTCGCCAGCAGAGCGATCACAGCATGTTCACCCTGCGGGCCAGTCTGGCCTCTAGCAAGGTGAAGGCAGCATTGAAAACCTGCCTGAATGTTGCGGTCCCAAAACGCGGAACCTATGCACAGACCGGTGAGACGCTTCTGGCCTGGATGTCGCCCGATGAGCTGCTAATAATGGTGCCAAAAGATGCGGGCGGCGCGGCGTTTGCCGCTTTGGAGCAGGCTTTGGACGGGCTGCATTATCTGCTCGCGGATGTCTCCGATGCCCGGTCGCGCTTCACCATCGAAGGCGGTTCGGCCCGCGAAGTGGTGGCCAAATTGGCGCCCATGGATGTCTCAGCGGCGCAGTTTGGCGTGGGCAGTTTTGCCCGCACCCGCTTTGCCCAAGTCGCTGGTGCGATTTTCGTGGTGCAAGAGGACCGGTTGAGCCTAATTTGTTTCCGATCAGTGCAAGATTATGTGTTCGCGCTTTTGTGCGGCGCTGCCAAGCCAGGGTCGGAAGTGAGAGCACAGAGCTAAGCCTATTTTTGCCAATCTGGCTCAAATAGCATTTTGTTCTGCACAAATTGCTTATATAGCCTGTGGCAACACAGACCAATTCATCATTGAAAGGATCGCTGATATGGCTTTCACACTACCTGATCTTCCCTATGCACACGACGCTTTGGCTTCTAAAGGCATGTCCGCTGAGACATTGGAATTCCATCATGACCTGCACCACAACGCCTATGTCACGAATGGCAACGCCGCCATCGCTGGCACTGAGTGGGAGGGCAAGTCGCTCGAAGAGATCATCGTCGGCACATATGATGCCTCCTCTGTGGCTCAAAACGGCATTTTCAACAACATCAGCCAATTGTGGAATCACAACCAGTTTTGGGAAATGATGGGCCCGGGCGAAAGCAAAATGCCCGGCGAATTGGAGTCTGCGTTGGTCGAAAACTTCGGCTCTGTGGCAGATTTCAAATCCGCCTTCTCAGCGGCTGGTGCCGGTCAATTCGGCTCAGGCTGGTGCTGGCTCGTGAAAAACGCCGATGGGTCTTTGGCGGTAACGAAGACGGAAAACGGCGTGAACCCATTGTGCTTTGGTCAAACTGCGCTGCTCGGATGTGATGTGTGGGAGCATTCCTATTACATTGATTTCCGCAACAAACGCCCAGGTTATCTGTCAAACTTCCTCGACAATTTGGTCAACTGGGAAAATGTCGCAGGCCGTATGTAAGACCCCGGCGACAGTATGAATGAGAATGGCCTGCTGAAGTTTCTAAAGCAGGCCATTTTTTTTGCGAGGCGGATGACATCCGCACATAGGGGTAGGGCGGCATGACACAATTCGCAAAAGGCACGCTTGCGATGGTTGTGGCCTGTCTCGCCTGGGGCCTGTCACCGCTATATTACGCGCTGTTCCAAGCCATCGATCCTGCGGAGATCTTGGCCCATCGCACGCTGTGGTCGGTTGTGACCTTTGTCACATTGCTTGTTCTGTCGGGACGAACCAGGCAGGCTTTGCATGTTGTCAGGCAGCCCAGAACCATGGGCCTTATTCTCTTGGCCGGCGTGATGATTGCCATCAATTGGTATGTGTTCATCTTTTCTGTCAGCGTGGGGCGGGTCACGGAATCTTCTTTGGGCTATTACATCTTTCCGCTCGTCATGGTCTTGTTGGGATTTGTGGCCTTTCGTGAAACCCTATCGGCGTTGCAATGGGTCGCGATTGCTTTGGCCTGCGTGGCTGTGCTGGTTTTGACCATTGGCCTGGGTGCGGCGCCCTGGTTGGCTTTGATGATCTCTTTTAGCTTCGGAATTTATGGCCTGCTCAAACGGATCATTAAAGTGGATTCGGTGGTCTCGGTCACGCTCGAGGTGGTGTTATTGCTGCCGTTTGCTTTGGGGTATTTGTATTGGTTTTCTGATCTTCCAGACCCGAAAACGCTTTTCGCGCTCATGTTTTCGGGGCTGATTACCGCCGGACCTCTTGTGCTCATGACCTATGCAACGCAGCGGGTTCCGATGGCGACTGTCGGATTGGTGCAATATCTCAATCCGATCTTGCAATACTTCTGCGCGATTGTGATTTTGGGTGAGCTGATCACGGGCTGGCATGTCATTGCCATTGCCCTGATCTGGATAGCTTTGGTCTTTTATTGGCTGGCTGTGTTTAGGGCCGAGCGCAAAACGGCCTCGATCTCATCCACGGTTTGAGTCACACAAAATAAGCTCCGCAAACTGGCATCGGCGAAGCCCGAGGCAATCACGTGATCCACCATATCAAGCATGGGTTGCCAATAGCCCTCGATATTGGCAACGATGATCGGCCTGCTGTGCAAGCCCAATTGCGCCCAGGTCAGGACCTCAAAAAATTCATCCAATGAGCCCGCCCCACCCGGCAGCAGCACCACTGCATCGCTGTTGATGAACATCAATTTTTTGCGGCTGTGCATATCGTCCGTGATAATGAAACGATCCAAATCGCGCTTGCCAACTTCCGTTTGCATCAGGTGCTCTGGCATTACGCCAAAAGTGGCAGCGCCAGAGGCCTGCGCGCCATTGGCCACTGCACCCATTAAGCCGATATCGCCTGCACCATAGACGAGGCGCCAGGTATTTTTTGCCAAGACGTTACCTAAATCTCTTGCCGCCTGCTCAAAAGCAGGATTATTTCCCATGCGCGCACCACAAAAAACACAAATTGATTTCGACATATTAAGGAATTCCTTAGTTCTTGCTGGACAGGTTAGTTGTGACTGATAGCATAAGACAGTGACTGGGGGAATGCAGGTAAATGAGTTCGATCGATAAGAAAAACGTGACCGCTACATCGCGCAATACTGCGGTACTTGTGTCTGGGGTGATAGGTCTGATTTGCCTGTGGTGGTTTTATCCACAAATTCGCGCCGCTATGGATCCTGTGCGCGAGGTTCCTTCCGCCCAAGACGCGGCGGCGCCCTTGCCGAGCGATGCTGGGTCTGAGCCAGAGGCAGCGGCCGATGGAGAGACAGATACTGCAAAACCGCCCGCGCAGGACACGGCCGCCGCGCCGGACTCTGCCACCGCTGAGGCCGCGCCCGAAGAGATGGCAAGTGAAAGTTCAAGCGCGGAGGCCGCCACTGATACGCCCGCCGAACCGTTGAGCAGTCAGCTGTCGGCTCCAAAGTTTGACGTGGTACGCATTGAGGATGACGGCTCCGCGCTCATTGCGGGCCAAGCAGACGGTCGCGGTCATGTGATTTTAAGCGTGGATGGGGTTGAACAGGCTGAGGCGCGCGCAGATTTGAGCGGCACCGGGCAATTTGTCATTTTCGCCTTTATCCCGTCTACAGGTGATCAGCAAAGCCTGAAGCTACATCTTTATGCCGAGGATGGATCCGGTCCCGTTGTCTCCGCTCAAACCGTTTTCGTCGCCCCTGCGACAGCTGCCGCCACTGCCACAGACAGCACTGCCGCGCCTGTCCAGGAGGAGGTCACTGTCTCGGAGAGCCCTGACACCGCGGCTGAAACTGACACGGAAACTGAAGCTGATACGGAAACTGAAACTGATACGGAAATTGAAACTGGAACTGGAACTGAAACCGCTTCCACGGATGTGGCATCACCAGAGGCCAAAGCGGATAAAGCTCCAGCAACGGTCATTCTCGCTGATGAAGATGGCGTACGGGTGTTGCAAGATGGCGCGCCCAGTGCGGCCAAACCTGCGGTCACAATCGACACAATTTCCTATAGCTCCAATGGGGACGTGATATTAGGCGGGCGTGGTCAAGCCGGCAATTTCGTTCGAATTTATCTGGACAATCAATTTCTTGCCACAAGTAAAATTGCCGCCGATGGTTATTGGGCTTTGGAGCTTAGCGATATTGAACCTGGTATTTACACGCTTCGGGTTGATGAGTTGAACGCAGCTGGCGATGTGGTGTCGCGCGCTGAAACGCCGTTCAAACGTGAGGCTGCTGAAGAATTGGCCGAGTTGATGGCGGCGGGCACCGAGACCGAGGAACCGAGCGCCGAGGGGCCGTCAGAGAGTGCAGCCGAAACCCAAGTGGTGGATGCGGAGGCGCTGGCCTCTGTGGAGCCCGAAGCTGCCGATGACCCGCAAACCGAAGAGGTTGTGACACAAGAAGAGGTTAATGTTCAGGCTGAAGTGGCTGAGCTGAATCCACAGGGTGAGCAAAGCTCAGATGGGGGAAGTCTGGCGGTCGAGGGACAGCCTGCCGATACCGCATCAGTCTTGCGCACACCATCCAAGAAATTCCGGGTGCGAACCGTGCAACCAGGATCCACGCTCTGGGCCATTGCCAAAGAAAGCTACGGTGCAGGTATTGAGTATTTCAAGGTCTTTGAGGCCAATAAAGAACGTATCCGTGACCCGGATTTGATCTATCCCGGCCAGGTGTTCGAAATTCCAGACTAAGAGCAATCGCAGCGCTGAAATTCAAGAGTAAGGAATTATAATCTTGTGAAAAGTCTTGGCACCTCAGAGGAAGCCCAGGGGCGCCGGGTAGAGATTGGCGTTGTGAGGCGGGTGCTGCCCTATCTTTGGCCGAAAGGGCAGGCATGGGTTAAATGGCGCGTTGTGATCGCTGTGGCCAGTTTGATCCTGGCCAAGCTTGTGGCTGTGGCCACGCCTATGATTCTGGGAGCTGCGGTCGATCGCTTGTCGGGGGAGGATGCCGGACAGTCTTTGTTTGTGCTCGGCGCCGGCGGCCTGACCATCGCTTACGGGCTGTCACGTGTCCTGGACAGCGGCTTTCAACAGCTACGGGATGTGGTCTTCGCCAAAGTGGGGCAGCGCGCTTTGCGGCGCGTCGGGCTTGAGACCTTTCAGCATATTCACAATATGTCTCTGCGCTATCACCTCAGTCGTAAAACGGGGGGGCTGAGCCGGGTGATGGAGCGCGGGGTCAAAGGCGTTGCGTTTTTGCTGCGTTTTTTATTGTTTTCGATTGGTCCCTTGGTCTTGCAATTGGTGCTGATTTCCGGCGCCTTGGCCGCTTTTTTCGATCTGCGTTATTTGATTGTGATTGCTGTGGCGATTGTCACCTATGTGTGGTTCACGGCCGTTGTCACCGAATGGCGGGTCAAAATTCGCAAACAGATGAATGATCAAGACAATGACGCCAATCAAAAGGCGATTGATTCTCTTCTGAATTTCGAGACAGTGAAATATTTCGGCGCAGAATCCCGAGAGGCGGCGCGTTACGATGCTGCGATGCAGGGCTATGAAACAGCGGCGTTGAAGACCTCCTATTCGCTTGGGGTGATCAACATCGGGCAAGCTCTGATCATCAACACCGCCATGGTGATCGTTATGCTGATGTCTGTGCAAGGGGTTGCGGCGGGCACGATCAGTGTTGGCGGCTTTGTCGCGGTGAATGCCTATATCATGCAGGTGATGATGCCGCTGAATTTCTTGGGGTTTGTTTACCGGGAAATTCGACAAGCGCTGGTGGATATGTCAGAAATGTTCGGCCTGTTGGAGCAACCGCCCGAGGTGCAAGACAAGCCAGAAGCCCCGCCTTTGCGTGTGGATGGCGGACGGATTGAGTTTCGTGATGTGCATTTCTCCTATGATCCTGAACGGGCCATTCTCAAGGGCGTCGACCTTACCGTGGAGCCGGGGCAAACGCTGGCCATTGTGGGGCCATCGGGTTCGGGAAAATCTACCATTGGCCGCTTGCTATTCCGCTTTTATGACGCCAGCTTTGGCGCGGTTTTGATCGACGGGCAAGATATCCGGGATGTGACCCAAGGCAGCCTTCACAAGGCCATTGGTGTTGTTCCGCAGGACACGGTCTTGTTTAACGATACCATCTATTACAACATCGCATATGGCCGCGATGAGGCGACGCGCGCTCAGATTGAGCAGGCCGCAAAAGCGGCGCAAATTCATGACTTCGTGCAAAGCCTGCCCAAAGGTTACGACACGACGGTCGGCGAACGGGGGCTCAAGCTCTCTGGTGGTGAAAAGCAACGGGTGGGCATTGCCCGCAGCCTGTTGAAAAATCCGCCTATTTTGCTTTTGGATGAGGCGACGTCAGCGCTGGACACGCAGACCGAGCATGAAATCCAGGAAAGTTTGATCCAAATGGGGCAGGGGCGGACGGTGATGATCATCGCTCATCGCCTGTCCACCGTCGTCCATGCCGATTGCATCGTCGTGCTCGAGCAGGGGCAAATCGTGGAATCAGGCAACCATGAAGCGCTGTTGGCGCAAGAGGGGCGCTATGCCCATCTGTGGCACCTGCAGCTGTCAGAGGAGGGGGCGTGAGTCCCAATGGCGGTCTACTACGGCGCGCTGCTGTCGATCAGATCGGCATCTTCCCAAGCAATTTCGCGCCCGCGAAGTTTTCTGGCTGAGCGGTTCAATCGGAAATCCTCCCGAATGCGCCGTCCCTCGGCCGTCCATCCGCCTGCCCGGAGCGCCATCGCCGCCCCATAAGCCCCCGAGACCATCCAGATCCGCAGCGCCAGCATTGCCGGGGTGAAGACCAAGGTCAGCAAGGTCGCAATCCCTAGCCCAAAGACAACAGCTGTGGCCAGTTGTTTCCACCACAGAGCCGTGGGCGCATCGATGGTATAACCGCCGCCGATGAAATCGAGGCTGAGGCCAAACATCATAGGCGTGAGGCCAGCCATCGTGGTGATGGTGGTCAGCAAAACCGGACGAATACGCGCCTCTGCCGTGCGTGTGATCGCCTCCAGTCGCGGCATATAGGCGCTATATTCTTGATAGGTATCAATCAAGACAATGTTGTTGTTCACCACAATCCCCGCCAAAGCGACAATACCGGTACCGGTCATGATGATTGAGAAGGCTTGATCCATGACAAGCATTCCGATCAGCACCCCCGTGGTAGATAAGACCACCGCCAGCAAAACCAGGACCGAGTTATAGATGGAATTAAATTGTGCCAGCAGGATGATAAACATCAGCCCCAAAGCGCCCAAAAAGGCATTTTTCAGAAAGGCACCACTTTCGGCCTCATCTTCCTGATCACCGGTCCATTCCCATTCTATACCAGCCGGCAACGGCGCGCTGTCGAGCCACGCGGTAATCTCTTCGATCCGTTCTGCTGGGGTCATTTTGACCTCGCGGGTCGCGCCGTCCTCATTTGTCACCGTCTTCATAGCATCGCTGCGCACACCGGCCTTCACATCGAAATAGCGCTGTTGATCCACGCGGGTGATTTGCCCCAATTTGGCAACAGGTTTGCGGGAAATAAAGTTGGACAGCGGGATTAACCCATTGGGTGTCCGGACTTTCAGCGTATCAAGTGTGGACAGAACTCGGTCAACTTCGGGCAAACGCACGCGGATGTCGATTTCTTCATCGGAGCTCTCAACCCGCATTGTGTCGAGCAAAATGCCGCGCGTGACCAATTGCACCATGGCGCCGACCGTCGCCACATCGGCACCATAGCGTCCGGCCTCCTGCACATCCACGTCAATTTGCCAGTCGATGCCCGGCAGGGGCAGGGTGTCTTCGACGGCAATCAATCCCTCTGTCTGCTCAAATTTTTTCCGCGCCAGGGCTGTGGCCTGTAAAAGCGTGTCCCAATCATCACCCTTTAGGCGTAGATGCACGGGTTTGGCCGATGCGGGACCCATGGCGAGGTTGATGATCTGACTGCGCACGCCGGCTATGCCATTGAGTTGCTCTTGCAAATTGTTCAGTACCAAATTTCCACCATATCCTTCCTCCATCTCGGAGGAGGTCCAGGGGATGAAACCGAAAATCCTGCTGTTTATTTGCTTTGAGGGGCGATCTTCCCAGGGGATCAATTCGATCTGCGCTTGCCCGATGGTGTCCAGCGGTGCACCCGCCCCGCCCGTATTTGCGTTCAGCCCGCCTTCACCGGCAAAGGCGAAAGTGCTTTGCACGCCGGGCGTGTTGATGATGATGGCTTCCGCCTGTTTCAGCAGAGCATCTTTTTCCTGCACCGATAGATTGCCGCGCGCCTGAATGTAAACAATGGCTTGCTCCGGCTCTGTGGCGACAAAAAACTCGACGCCTTTGTTATTTTCACCAAAATATTGGAAAGTTGTGATGACAAAGAAAACGACTGCAACCAAAGAGACGACGGGCATGACCGGATTGCCGGTGATGAATTTGATGAAGTAGCCAAAGGCTGTGCGCTGATGCCCGCCTTTAATCCGTGCTTGGTTTTTTCGAAATTCAACAGCGCCCATGACGATAGAAGCCACAACGGCTCCAAGTAAAAACAATAGGATACCCAGTGCTGTCCCGCCAATACCTTCTGGCGCTTGCCCACCAAAGAGGTAGCCAGGGTTGAGCAGCTGCATCGCGCCGACAAACAACCCATAGAGGGCGATGGGCACCATAACCGCCCGAACCACAAGGGGCAGGCGGCGCAGAGTGTTAGAGGCCGCGCCGAATTTCTGGCTCAAGGCGCCTGAGACGCCGCCCAAAACTGGCAGGTAAATCAGAGCGACTACCAGCGAGGCAGACAGTACGAAGATCAATGTGACGGGCAGCATGCCCATAAACTGCCCTGGCACGCCCGGCCAAAAGAGCATGGGCAGGAAGGCGCAGAGGGTTGTGGCCGTGGAGGATACAATGGGCCAGAACATGCGTTTGGCCGCATCGCCATAGGCTTGCATCGGCCCCGCGCCCTCAGAAATGCGCTTATCTGCATATTCCACCACCACAATGGCCCCATCGACCAACATGCCAACGGCCAAAATTAGCCCAAACATGACGATGTTTGAAATCGAAATGCCCATGACTGCGAGAAACGCAAAGCAGAGCAAAAATGATGTGGGAATGGCAAACCCGACCAAAAAGGCAGGGCGCGATCCCAGCGCCGCCAGAACCACAATCATCACCAAAGCGATGGCGGTGAGGACTGAGCCTTCCAACTGTTTGACCATACTGTCCACATTTCGCGATTGATCGTTGGAGGTGTTGACTTCAATGGCATTTTGCAGCTCAACGGGCCAAAGTGCGGTTTGTTTTGCCACTTCCTCGCGCACCAAATTGGCCGTGTCGATCAAGTTGAACCCTTTGCGTTTAACAACCTGAATGGCGACGGTGGTTTCACCATTAAAGCGGGCCGTGCCCGTGCGGTCTGCGAAGGTCAGGCGAATATCGGCGATATCGCCGAGGGTCACAACCCGGTCGCCATTGGTTTTGACCGGCAGATTGAAAACGTCGACAGGCGCATTAAAGGAGGAGGGGATCTTGACCGAAAAGTTGGAATTTTCCGTGTCAACAGAGCCCGCTGGGATCAGTTGGTTGTTGTTGACCACGACACCGATCAACTCGCCGGCCGTCACATTATAAGATTCCAGCTTCAACGGATCGATGAGCACTTCCAACATCTCTTCGCGGTGCCCGGTCAATCCGGCGCTCAAAACCGGTTCGAGACCTTCAATCCGATCCTGAAGATCCTGCGCAACCTTCAATAGCGTGCGCTCTGGCACGGACCCAGACAGGGAAATGATGATGATCGGAAATTCAGAGAAGTTGAACTCGCTGATCGAATACGTGTCGCCGCCCTTGGGAAATTTTGTTTGCGCATTGCCCATGCGATCGCGTACATCGGCAATGATTTTGGTCTTATCCCAACCAAATTCAAACTCTAAAACCACATTGGCATAGCCATCCACGGCTGTTGCGGTCAGCTTTTTGAGCCCGTCCAAATCCGACAGTTCCGTTTCCATAGGCTTGATGAGAAGCTTTTCACTGTCTTCAGCTGAAATACCTTGGAATGGCATGGAAATGATAATGGCCGGGATTTCAATATCCGGCTCGCCCTCTTTAGGTAGAACCGCATAGGCAAATGTACCCACGGCCAAAGACAATATAATAAAGGCCAAAACCATCCGAGCTCTGGCTAAGGCCCAATCGACCAAACCGGTCATTGTGCCGCCTCCGTATAGGTCGGATTGACGATCACCCCATCTGTCACAAATTCTTGCCCGACAACAATCACATCTGCCTCCCGCGGCAGTCCGGCCACCCAAACCCCCTTCACCGTGTCGCGGATCAAGGTGACCGGGACGAAGCGCACGGTATTCTCAGCGCCCAATACCCGCAGTCCCAAAGTGCCACTGTCATTTAGGGTCAACGCGGATCCCGGCAAAAGATGCGCCAATGTGCCTTGGGCGGAAATTGTGATATCAGCCGTTTGCCCGGCGCTGATGCTTAGGTCTTCATTGGGGACGGTGACTTCGATTTGGAAGGTGCGGGTGACCTTATCGGCGGAGCGTGAAATGAAGCTCACCTCGCCAAGAATTCGGCGACCATCCACCAATCGCGCCTCGGCAGCGGCGCCGAGTTTGACATGCTGCACCGCCATCTCCGGCACGAATCCCACAAGCTTAATGGGATCCAATTGCAAAACGGTGGCGCAGAGGCCGCCAGGCTGCAAAAGACTACCCAATTCGGCGGTGTCCGATTCCAAGATGCCATCGAAAGAGGCATGTATGACCAGACGGGAAATCTCTTTTTCGGCCAAAGCGACCGCAGCTTCGGCCGATTGAATGCCGGCAAGCGTCGACTGCAAGCCCGATTGCGCGGCTGCGACGCCGGCACGAGCGGTTTGCGTGGCCGCTGTGGCGCTGGCCACGCGGGCTTCAGAGGCAAAGCCCCCCTGTGAAAGCTTCTCCGCTGCGCGATCATTGATCAACGCCTCGTCCAAACGGGCTTTCGCCTCGATCACACGGGCCTCAGCTTCGGGCACACGCGCGCGCGATTCGGCCAAGCGCGCTTCGGCTTCTGCCAAAGACACGCCGCGGGTTCCGGGGTCAATTTCACACATGGGTTGATCGGCCCGCACAGTGGCCCCCTTTCGAAGGGGTTGAGAGATCACGCGGCCATTGGTTTCAGCGCGCAAATCAACTTGGCGCGTGGCGCGCGTTTCTCCGCGCACGGTGACAGCGCTGTCCACATTCTGCGCTGTCGAAGGAAGGACCGCGACAGAAACCATGGGCGCGCTGTTTTGATCAGGTGCCGCCGCGGGCGCAGGTTGGGCGGCCATTTGGGGCATCTCGCTTTCATCTGTGCGAAAGCTCAACAGAACATCTCTTTGAAAAACGAACAAATAGATGACAGCGGCTACCAGAATGGCTGTCAAAATTGGAAAAATGCGCATAGGTGCCTCTCATGCCGGAAATCCAAAAGTGGATCCATTCAACGTGGCTATCTATTCCTATTTTACTGAGGCACAAGGGAGCCGGCGTGAAATATACGGCGAAAATCAGCGAAATGGCGGGCATATAGTTGAATTTTTCTCATGTTTAACATTTCTTAGCCTTCAAAAGGCTTGTGGGATATGAATGATTTTGCCTATACACCTTGAGAAATATATAGAGGCTGGCAGATGTCCGATACCGACAGTTTTATTGATGAAGTCACAGAGGAAGTACGCCGGGATCGCCTGTTCGGCTATTTTCGTCGCTACGGCTGGATTCCCGCGGTCATTATTTTCGCCCTTGTTGGCGGCACGGCCTATAATGAGTGGTCCAAAGCGCAGGTGGCGCAAGTGGCACAGGCGCGCGGCGATGCCTTGCTGGACGCTTTGGAGCTTGAAGATGAGGCCGAGCAAGCGGCCGCTTTGAGCGCAATTGCCCGGGAAGACGGGGATGCTCTTGTGGCCAAATTGCTGGCGGCTGGCGTTGAGGCGGATCAGGCGGCCGATCTTCTTAGATCTGTTGCCGCTGATGACACCCAGCCCAAGTATATCCGTGATCTCGCGCGGTTGAAAATGGCCAGCACGGCTGGTGTACTCACGTTAGATGAGGCCGCCGCAATCCTCGCGGAGCTGTCGGAGCCCGGTGGGGTTTATCGCAATGTGGCGACCGAACTTTTGGTGGCGGTGCATCTGCAACGCGGAGAGACACAGGCCGCGCTTGAGCTTTTGCAGGCCCATATTAAAGACGCTGAAGCCAGCTCGGAGCAAATTCAGCGGATGGGAGAATTAATCGTGGCATTAGGGGCGAGTCCGGAGTTGGCAAATTAAACTTATTCTGTTAATGTTTCATTAAAATAATTAAAAAGCAGAATTAGGCAAATACAGAGCAGGAGGCACGCATGGGACTAAAAGCGGTGCTCTATATCGGACTTTTGGGTTTGGGCGTAGGGTGTTCCAATAGCGATCCGCGTTTGCAAGGGGAGCGTGAATTGCTTGATGGCACGGTTTTTGTGGAAACCGACGCGCGCTTTTTGGCGGAAGATTTGCCCGATCTGCGATTGCCGAGCCCACAGCCTGTGCCGGCTTGGACCCATCAAGGCGGCAACGCCCAGCACATCGCCGCACATGCAGAGCTTCCCTCAGAGTTGACATTGAGCTGGTCGCGCCGGATTGGTGCGGGAGACGGCAAAAGACATCAAATTTCCGCCGCGCCCGTCGCGCAGGGCGGTCAAGTTTACACACTTGACAGCCAATCTATGGTCACAGCGATTGATGAGACCGGCACTATTTTGTGGCAGAGCGAACTTGGAAAATCATCTGATGCCTTAAAAGATGCCTCCGGTGGCGGGCTGGCCGTAGGCGGCACGCAGCTGTTTGTGACCACAGGCTTTGGGACGGTTGTGGCTTTAGACACCGCCTCCGGTGCTGAGCTTTGGACGCAGGATCTGGCAAGCTATGGCGGCGCCTCTCCGACGGTCTATGATGATTTACTTTATATAGCGGCCCGCGATGGCGCGGCCTGGGCCATTGACACCTCCAATGGTCGAATAAAATGGCAAGTCGCCGGTCCCACGGTTGCGGCCAGTCACACCGGCGGGCCTGGACCAGCCGTGTCTGACAAATATGCGGTTTTTCCCTTCGGCACGGGCGATGTATTGGCCTCCTTCCGAAAGGGCGGTTTGCGGTCCTGGAGCTCGGGTCTTTCGGGCGCGCGCTTGGGCCTGGCCTCAACTCAGGTGCGCGATCTGACAGGACAGCCGGTCATTGAGGGTTCATCTGTCTATCTGGCCAGTTCCGCGGGCCGTATGGCGGCGGTCGATTTGAACACTGGCCTGCGGATTTGGACGGCCAAGCAGGGGAGCCAAGGGCATATCCTCGTTGCTGGCGGCGCTGTTTTTGCGGTTAGCGATGCCGGCAATTTGATCCGCCTGTCCAAAGATGATGGTGCGTTGATCTGGTCGACACCCTTGCCAAAGTTCACGGAGAAGAGCGTTAAATCTCGTGCGAAAATCCATGCTCATTACGGCCCAATCTTGGCCGGGGGGCGGTTGATCTTAGCATCATCTGATGGGCTGATCCGGCAGTTCAACCCGGCAGATGGCACGTTAATCACGACTGTTGACTTGCCGAGCGGTGCGGCCAGTGCTCCAATTGTGGTGAATGGCACGCTCTACGTTTTGAGCACCAAAGGTGATCTACTGGCTTTCCGTTAAGCAAAACTTGGTGTAACGGTCGCCTCTAATCAACCGAAAGTGGGCCCCTATGTCCTTTACTCTGGCTATTGTTGGCCGTCCAAATGTTGGAAAATCCACGCTGTTCAACCGCTTGGTGGGGCGAAAGCTCGCTTTGGTGGATGATCAGCCAGGGGTGACTCGCGATCTGCGCGAAGGCGAAGCGCGTTTGGGGCATTTGAAATTCACTGTAATTGATACAGCCGGATTGGAAGAGGCCACAGATGAAAGCCTGCAAGGGCGCATGCGCCGTTTGACAGAGCGGGCAGTTGGCATGGCCGATGCGTGCTTGTTTATGATTGATGCCCGCGCCGGTGTCACGGCCACCGATGAGGTATTTGCCGATATTCTGCGCAAGAAAAATGCGCATGTCTTTCTCGCGGCCAATAAGGGCGAGGGACGCGCGGCAGATGGCGGGGTTATCGAGGCCTATTCTTTGGGACTGGGCGAGCCTTTACGCTTGTCGGCAGAGCATGGCGAAGGCATGGGTGAGCTGGCGATGATGCTGGCCCCGCTGATTGATGCGGCCGAGGAGAAGGCCAAGGAAGAGGCTCCAGAGGTTGATATTGACCTGCCTGAGGGCGATGAGCAGGAGGCCTACCGCCTGCCCACCGTGCAAAAACCGTTGCAAGTCGCGGTCATTGGTCGGCCGAATGCCGGAAAATCCACTCTGATTAATAAGATATTAGGCGAAGATCGCCTGCTGACCGGACCTGAGGCGGGGATCACACGGGATGCGATTTCCTTGACTTTGGATTGGGGCGGCGTGCCGACGCGGATTTTTGACACCGCCGGAATGCGCAAAAAAGCCAAGGTGCAGGCCAAATTAGAGAAATTATCGGTCAGTGACGGGCTGCGCGCGGTGAAATTTGCCGAGGTTGTGGTGGTTTTGCTCGATGCGGATATTCCTTTTGAGCAGCAAGATCTTCGGATTTCGGATCTGGCCGAACGCGAGGGGCGTGCGGTGGTTTTGGCTGTCAACAAATGGGATCTTGAACCTGAAAAACAGGCCAAACTTCGGACATTGCGCGAATCTTTTGAGCGGCTTTTGCCGCAATTGCGGGGCGCGCCTTTGGTGACGGTCTCTGCTAAGACTGGCAAAGGGCTTGACCGGCTACAACAGGCGGTGATGCGGGCTCATGAGGTGTGGAACCGCCGTATTCCCACAAGCCATCTCAACCGCTGGCTGGCCGGTATGGTTGAGGCGCATCCCCCCCCCGCACCTGGCGGGCGGCGGATCAAGCTGCGGTATATGACCCAAGCAAAGACCCGGCCACCGGGCTTTGTGGTGATGTGTTCTTATCCCGATAAAATCGCAGAAAGCTATTCGCGCTATCTCGTGAACGGGCTGCGTGAAGATTTCGACATGCCGGGCACGCCAATCCGGTTGTGGATGCGCGGGCAGGGGGATCAGAACCCCTATAAGAACAAAAAGAAATCCACCCCATCGCGCCTGCGAAAGCATTTGGACAAAAAGCCCTATAAGTAGAGCTTTTTGCCAGATCTTACCGGATCGACTTGAGTGTTTAGATCTTCACTAGGCGAGGCTTCCGTCTGCGGAGATCTTACTGGCATTGCCCATATAGGGGCGTAACACTTTTGGGATCTCGACTGAGCCATCGGCCTGCTGGCCATTTTCGAGCACAGCAATCAAACACCGGCCCACCGCAAGGCCTGAGCCGTTCAATGTATGGACAAACTCGGGCTTTCCGCCGCCTGCGGGGCGGAACCGCGCGTTCATACGGCGGGCTTGGAAGTCGCCACAAACAGAGCAAGAGCTGATTTCGCGATAAGCATTCTGCCCGGGCAACCAGACTTCGATGTCATGGGTGCGACGGGCGCCAAACCCCATATCCCCGACACAAAGCGCCACGGTGCGATAGGGCAACTCCAAACGCTCCAAAATTCCCTCGGCACATTTGGTCATGCGGTCAAGCTCGGTGCGGGAGTGATCGGGATGGGTGACAGAGACCATCTCCACCTTTTCAAACTGATGCTGGCGCAGCATCCCGGCGGTGTCGCGCCCCGCGCTGCCCGCTTCCGAACGAAAACACAGGGAATGGGCCGTGTAGCGACGTGGCAACTGGGTTTCGTCCAGGGTGAGGCCGGAGACGATATTGGTCAAAGTCACCTCAGAGGTTGGGATCAGCCACCAGCCATTGGTGGTTTGATAGCTATCCTCGGCAAATTTCGGCAATTGCCCCGTGCCGCGCATGGCCTCGTCGCGCACCAAGACGGGGGTGTTGGTTTCGGTCAAACCATTTTCATTCACATGGGTGTCGAGCATGAACTGCGCCAATGCTCTGTGCATACGGGCGATGGCGCCTGAGAGGATTACAAAGCGGCTGCCGGAAATTTTGCCGGCGGTTTCAAAGTCTAACCCGTCTTGCGTGGCGGGTAGCTCAAAGTGTTCTTTCGGCGCAAACTCAAAGCTCGCCGGTGTGCCCCAGCGGCGAATTTCGACGTTATCGGCCTCATCAGCCCCATCGGGCGTGTCGTCATAGGGCAGGTTGTCGATGCCCATCAACACATCGGTCAGTGCCTCATCCTTGACTTTGGCTTGCTCGGTCAGATTGGCCACCTGTGCCTTTTTCTCACTGACCAAGCCGCGCAGACGCTCAAATTCGGCCTCATCACCTTTGGCCTTGGCCGCGCCAACCTGTTTGCTGGCGCTGTTGATGTCAGCTTGAGCGGCTTCGGCCTCTTGGATGCAGGCCCGGCGCTCTGAATCTAGAGCTAAGATCTGAGACGAGACCGGCGCTTTGCCACGGCGCGCAAGGGCGGCATCAAAGGCAGCGGGGTTTTCGCGGATCGCACGGATGTCATGCATCTCTTATCTCCTAGATCAAGAATCACTGGCCTGTTTATGCCGAAACCTGAGCGGAGGGTCACGGGGCAATTTTCAGAGCCCATTGCTGGATGGATTGGCGCTGCAACACCTGTTGAACCCGCGCTGGCAAAAAAACGGTAAACTTCCGAGTAGGAGGCCTGCAATCCCTTGCAAAGCGGCCCCCTAAACCATAGGTTCTGCCAGAACTTGCGGCGCGGTGCCGTGTGACGAAATTTATGGGGTCATTATGGACACTTTAAGCACATTCATGTTTCCGATGCTCATCATCGGTATTTTCTATTTGTTGGTTTTTCGCCCACAGCAGAAAAAGATGAAAGAACATCAAAGTATGGTGAACAACCTGGCCAAAGGCGATGAGGTCGTGACAGCCGGCGGCTTGATTGGCAAAGTGACCAAAGTCAAAGCCGACAGCAATGAAATTGAAGTTGAGCTGGCCAAAGATATTCGGGTCAATGTGGTGCAAGCCACCATCGCCGACGTGCGCAGCAAGTCCAAGCCTGCCAGCTAAACCCTTCAGCGTGTTAAGACAGGCCTGAGGCCGGGAGCAAATAGATGTTGCATATCGAAGGTTGGAAGCGGGTCGTGATTTGGGCGACCTGCGCGCTTGGGCTGCTTTTTGCCCTGCCCAATGGCTTCTATGGCCAAGTTGAATCCTATAATGACGCCCAAGAGGCGGGGCAGGAGGCCACAGGCTGGCCATCCTTCCTTCCGTCGGGGTTGGTCAATCTTGGACTTGATTTGCGTGGTGGTGCGCATTTGCTTGGCGAGGTGAAGCTCGAGGAAGTCTATACCACTCGGCTCGAAGGCTTCTGGCCAGAAGTGCGCAATGCCCTGCGCGACGAGCGTGCGACGATCGGTGCGATCCGCCAGCAGGAAGGCGGTGCCGGCGAACTTGTCGTGCGTATTGGCAACCCTGAGCAAATGGATCGCGCTATAGAAGTGGTGCAAACCCTGGCGCGCCCTGTGGCCTCGCTGACCGGTGGGATGACCGACGATATTGTCGTTTCGGCGCTTGGCAATAATTTGATTGTCACCCTATCCGAGGCTGAGCAGCTGGCGACTGATGATCGAACTATGGCACAATCCCTAGAGATTATTCGCCGCCGGGTGGATGAGGCGGGCACGCGCGAGCCGACCATCCAGCGCCAAGGCAAAGACCGGATCTTGATCCAGGTGCCCGGCCTTGGCTCGGCGCAAGAGCTCAAGGATCTGATTGGGGTTCCTGCGCTTTTGACGTTTCAAACTGTCGTTGGCAGGTCCAGCAATCCAAATGGAGCAGCTGGTGTCGGCAATGAGCTATTGCCCGCAGCCGATAATCCAGACTTATATTATATTCTAGAGCGAACCCCTGTGGTTACGGGCGAAGAGCTGACCGATGCTCAGCCGTCTTTTGATCGAAATGGCCGCCCGGCGGTGAACTTCCGCTTCAACACCTCGGGCGCGCGCAAATTCGGACAGTATACAACTGACCATGTGGGAGACCCATTTGCGATTGTGCTTGATGATCAGGTGATTTCTGCACCGGTGATTGAGGTGCCAATCACGGGGGGGTCTGGTATCATTACGGGCAATTTTGATGTAGCAGAAAGCACGCGGCTGGCCACATTGTTGCGGGCGGGCTCACTGCCGGCCAGCTTGGAGTTTCTCGAAGAGCGCACCGTCGGGCCGGAATTGGGGCAAGACAGTATTGATGCGGGAAAAATCGCCTGTCTTGTTGGGTTTGCCGCCGTGTTGATCTTTATGTTTCTCTCCTATGGCACCTTCGGGATCTTCGCCAATATTGCGCTGGTGATCAACGTTGGGTTGATGTTTGGGCTTTTGTCGATGATCGGCGCCACATTGACCCTGCCGGGGATTGCGGGGATTGTGCTGACCATTGGGATGGCGGTGGATGCCAATGTGTTGGTGTTTGAACGGATTCGCGAGGAATTGAAAACCGCCAAAGGCCCGGCGCGGGCTATTGAGCTGGGCTATGAAAAAGCGCTCTCAGCTATTGTTGATGCCAATATTACGACATTTTTGACCGCCGCCATCCTATTCATTATGGGGGCCGGCCCGGTCAAAGGTTTTGCCGTCACGCTGGGTCTGGGGATCATCACCTCGGTTTTCACAGCGATCTTTGTGACAAGGGCCATGGTTGTGATCTGGTTTGAACGGCGCAAGCCAAAAACACTGGAGGTGTAGGGGATGCGTTTAAGATTGGTAAAACAGCAAACAGCATTCGATTTCTTTGAAAAATGGAAATTGTGGCTGGGTGTGTCGGCGTTGCTCGTGGTGCTGTCCATTGCGTCAACCGTGACCCAAGGGCTGAATTTTGGCATTGATTTCAAAGGCGGCACGACCATCCGCGCCGAGAGCAGCACGCCGATTGATGTGGCCGCATACCGCCAAGCCATCGCGCCGCTGGCCCTGGGGGATGTGTCGATTGCTGAAGTGTTTGACCCCAGCTTCCGTGACGATCAGCATGTGGCGCAAATCCGCATCCAAGCGCAAGACGGGCAGGAGGCCGTGGCCTCAGACGTGGTGGCGCAGCTTGAAAGCGCCTTGCGCAATATTGCACCAGATATTCGTTTTCCTTCCGTGGAGTCGGTGGGGCCGAAGGTCTCTGGCGAGTTGATCAAATCCGCGGTCTTAGCTGTGGTGATCGCCATTGCCGTTGTGCTGATCTACATTTGGCTGCGCTTTGAATGGCAATTTGCGCTCGGTGCCGTGGGGGCTTTGGTGCATGATGTGATTTTGACCATCGGAATTTTCTCAGCCCTGCAAATCAAATTTGATCTGGCGATTATCGCGGCCTTGCTGACCATCGTCGGCTATTCGTTGAATGATACGGTGGTGGTGTTTGACCGGGTGCGGGAAAACCTGCGGCGCTATAAGAAGAAAGATTTGAGCGACGTGCTCAACCTGTCGATCAATGAGACCCTTAGCCGGACCGTGATGACCTCGGTGACCACCCTATTGGCGCTGATATCCCTTTTTGTGCTGGGTGGCGACGTGATCCGCGGGTTCGTCTTTGCGATGATTTGGGGTGTGATGGTTGGGACATATTCTTCGGTCTTTGTCGCCAGCTCCGCGCTGCTGCGCTTGGGCGTCAAACGCGATTGGTCCAAGCCCAGCAATACGGATGGCAATCAATTTGCCAATATTGATGCGTAATGCAGCTCTCTGAGATCACCTTTGAGACTGGCCGCCCGGTGGACGGCTATGGCCCGAATTTCTTTCGCGTTGCCGGTGAGGTCTTTGAGGGAAAATTGGCTATTCTGCCGGGGTCTTGCGGCCCTTGGGCTGGGTTTGATGATCCAAGCCCCTTTGTCGATGCGGCCAAGGACTTGGATGTGGTTTTCGTGGGAACGGGGGCGCAGATTGCCCATATTCCACCGAATTTTCGCGCCACACTTGAGGGGGCTGGAATAGGGGTGGAGATCATGAATTCGCCCACAGCCTGCCGCACCTATAATATTTTATTGTCTGAGGGCCGCCGCATTGGCTTGGCCCTGATCCCGGTCTAAACGATGCTGCAAGTCTCAAACCTAAGCGTGGCGCGGGGGGGGATGACATTGCTCTGCGGGGTTGATTTTTCGCTCAGTGCTGGACAGATTTTGGTGCTGCGAGGGGCCAATGGGCTTGGCAAAACCAGTCTGTTGCGGTGTATTGCCGGGCTGCAAGACCCGGTGGAGGGGCAGATCACCGCGCCTGAGACAGTGGCCTATTCGGGCCATGCAGACGGTCTAAAGGGCCAAATGACCGTGCTGGAAAATCTTGCGTTTTGGGCATCCATTTATCATGGGCCAAGCCCGGATGTGGCGCTAGATTCCTATGATCTGCGCGCATTGGCCGATCGGCCGGCCGCCAATCTCTCTGCTGGACAAAAACGCCGCCTCGGTTTGGCGCGTATGCAGGTCAGTGGCTGCGCGCTTTGGGTGATGGATGAGCCGACGGTGTCGCTGGACGCGCATAACGTGGCATTGTTTCGCGCGGTGCTTGATCGGCATGTGCACAGCGGCGGTGCCGCCGTGATCACCACCCATATTGACCTAGAGATTGCGTCAGCGCAGCTGTTGGATCTAACCCGCTTTAAGGCGCGCGGGCTATCTGGCAGTTCGGCCTTTGAGGAGGCCTTGGAATGATCCAATTGTTTTTGCGCGATGTTGGCTTGTCTGTGAGGTCTGGGGGCGGATTCGGCCTGGCCTTGATTTTCTATTTGATTGTAGTGACCTTGATCCCCTTCGCGCTTGGCCCAGATCAGGCAGGGCTGGCGATCATTGCACCGGGCGTTTTGTGGCTCGGGGCGCTTTTGGCCTGTCTGCTCTCATTGGATCGTATTTTTGGCCTCGATTATGAGGATGGCACGCTCGATCTCCTCGCGACGTCGCCCTTGCCGCCCGAGGCTGTCTATATCGCCAAGGCTGCAGCGCATTGGTTGACCACAGGCCTGCCCTTGTCTCTGGCCGCACCAGTCTTGGGCGTGTTGTTGAATCTCGACTTTGAAACCGGTAAAGTCCTGTGTCTGTCGCTCGTGTTGGGCACTCCGGCCTTGAGCTTGATTGGTGCCTTTGGCGCGAGTCTGACCCTCGGCGTCAAACGCGGAGGGCTGTTGCTCTCGCTTTTGGTTCTGCCGCTTTATGTGCCCAGTCTGATTTTTGGCGCGCAGGCGGTGCGATTGGCGGGGCAGGGGTTGGCCTATGATGTGGCTTTGGTGCTTTTATCGGCCATTTCGCTTGGGGCTGCGGCGATATTGCCCTTTGCATCTGGAGCCGCTTTGCGGATCAACTTAAGATGAGGGGCGCGTGACAGTAATGGGGTTAAATCGATGAACAACAGACCAATTGCGCCGAGATTTTGGGACAGGTTTTGGCGTTTGGCCAATCCGAAAGTCTTTATGGGCTGGTCTGGTCGTCTCCTGCCCTGGATTGCGGCCGCGGCTGCGTTATCTCTGTGTTCTGGATTGATTTGGGGTTATTTTTTGACGCCAGATGATATGCGGCAGGGCTCGACTGTGAAGATCATCTATCTGCATGTGCCGGCCGCTTTGATGGCGATCAACGGGTATCTGCTCATGTTTGTGGGGGCGCTGGTCTGGTTGATCCGCCGGCAGCATGTTTCTGTTCTCGCGGCCAAGGCGGCAGCTCCCGTGGGCATGGTGATGACACTGATCGCCCTGGCCACCGGGGCTATTTGGGGGCAGCCGATGTGGGGCACCTATTGGGTTTGGGATCCCCGGTTGACCAGTTTTTTGATCCTTTTTTTATTCTATGTGGGCTATATCGCCCTGTGGGCGGCGATTGAGGATGAAGACTCGGCGGCAGATTTAACCTCGGTCTTGGCGATTGTGGGAGCGGTTTTTGCCATGTTGAGCCGATACGCGGTGCTGTTTTGGAATCAAGGGCTACACCAAGGCACAACCGTAACCGTGGCCGATGGGGCGAAACAGGAAAATATTTCTAATGTCTTTTTCCAGCCGCTGCTCCTATCGATGGCCGGGTTTGGGCTGTTGTTTTTGACATTGTTGTTGGTTGGCACGCGCACGGAGGTGCGGTCGCGTCGGCTGAAGGTATTGCAAGCACGGGAGCGGATGGAATGATGCCAGATCTGGGAAAATATGCCTTAGAAGTCAACAGTTCCTATGCGCTGAGCCTCTTGGCTCTCGCGGCAATCACTGGGCTCTATCTGCGGCGCAGCCGTGCAGTAAAGCGCGCTTTGGCAGCGCAGGAGGCGGCTCAGGATGCGTAAACTGCTGTTGGCATTGCCGGTTGTGATCTTTGCAGTATTTGCTGGGCTGGCCTTTGTTGGGATGCAGCGAGAGGATCCAGAGGGCCTGCCAAGCGCCATCGCAGGCCAGCAGGCACCGAAAGTCCAGCTCGATCCCCTGGAGGGGCATGTGCCCTTTGCACAGGCGGATTTGACCAGCGGCGGGGTGAAATTGGTTAATTTCTGGGCCAGCTGGTGCGCACCCTGCCGGGCTGAGCATCCAACACTGATGGATTTTTCCGATCGCGGCATTCCGGTGTATGGCGTGAACTATAAAGACAACCCTGCCAAAGCACGCGCTTTTTTGGCGGAACTGGGCAATCCTTATGCTTTGGCCGGAGCGGATCCTCAGGCGAGGATGGCGCTGGATTGGGGGGTTTATGGCTTGCCGGAGACCTTTGTTCTGGCACCCGATGGAACTGTGATCATGCGTGTGACTGGCCCGCTGACGGCGCGCAATTTGCAAACGCGTGTGATGCCGGCGCTGGCAGAGGCAGGGTTGGAATTCTAAGGAAAATCAAACGTGCAGACAGGTCTTGCGGTCTTGAACGCACAAAAGGCCTCTGGCTAACGCCAGTTCAACACGAAATGAGGGCAGCGCCTGCCGTGGGGCAGGCAGGCGCTGCCCGGTGTTGCCACCGGGCCTAATGTTTTGACGGGGCGGTAGGGTTATTCAGACGCTGTTCCAACCCTATGCGGCTTTGGCCAGGTTGCGCAGCACATAGTGCAGCACGCCGCCATTTTCGATGTAATCAATCTCAACTTCCGTATCGATCCGGCACTTTAGGGTGATGGATTTAACAGAGCCGTCTGACATGGTGATTTCTGCGGGCACCTCTTGCAGAGGTTTGACCCCTTCGAGGCCGTGGATTGAGACGGTTTCATCGCCCTTGAGGCCAAGGCTCTTACGGGTATCCCCGCCTGTGAACTCAAAAGGAATAACACCCATGCCCACCAGGTTTGAGCGGTGAATACGCTCAAAGCTTTCCGCAATCACGGCTTTAACCCCCAAAAGCGCAGTGCCTTTTGCCGCCCAATCGCGGCTGGAGCCGGCACCATATTGTTCGCCGCCAAAGATGACCAATGGGGTGCCTTGCTCCTGATAGGCCATTGCCGCGTCAAAGATCGCCATTTGGCTTCCGTCTGGACCGAGTGTGTAGCCGCCCTCGACCCCATCGAGCATCTCATTCTTGATGCGGATATTGGCGAAGGTGCCGCGCATCATCACCTCGTGATTGCCGCGACGCGAGCCATAGGAGTTGAACTCTCGCGGGCTGACTTGGCGCTCGGTGAGATATTTACCAGCTGGGGTTGTGTCTTTGAAAGAGCCGGCGGGCGAGATATGATCCGTGGTGATCATATCACCCAAAATTGCCATAACCTTGGCGTCCTCAAGATCGGTGATCTTGTGAGTTTCCATCGTAATGCCTTGGAAATAGGGTGGATTTTGCACATAGGTCGAGGCGGCGGGCCAATCGTAGGTTTTTTGATTGGTCACATCCACGGCCTGCCATTTCTCATCGCCCTTAAACACATCGGCATATTTCGACAAGAAGGCCTCACGGGTCACCGTCGCTTCCACCATTTCGGCAACCTCTTGCGTGGTGGGCCAGATGTCTTTGAGGTAGACGTCATTGCCGTCGCGGTCTTGGCCAATCACATCTGTGGCCAAGTTAATGTCCAAAGTGCCAGCCAAAGCATAGGCCACCACCAGGGGGGGCGAGGCCAGATAATTGGCGCGGACATCTGGGGAGATGCGCCCTTCAAAGTTTCTGTTGCCGGACAGCACCGCAGTGGCGACGAGATCGCCCTCTGAAATGGCCGCAGAAATTTCTGGTTGCAGCGGGCCGGAGTTGCCGATGCAGGTGGTGCACCCATAGCCAACAAGGTTGAAGCCGACCGCATCAAGATCTTTTTGCAGATCAGCAGCTTCCAGATAGGCGGAGACCACTTGCGAGCCAGGGGCCAGGGAGGTTTTCACCCAAGGTTTGCTGTCCATCCCCAAAGCCGCTGCCTTGCGCGCAACCAAACCGGCGCCAATCATCACATAGGGATTGGAGGTATTGGTGCAGGAGGTGATGGACGCAATCACAACTTTGCCCGATTCCATCGTGTACTCTTCGCCAGCGACTGCAATTTTCTTGCCCATGGGGCGTTTGAAAGTCTCTTCCATTTCGCGGCGGAAGGCATTTTGGCCCTCGGTCAATGCGACAAAATCCTGAGGACGTTTGGGGCCGGAAATTGCAGGCACGATCGTGCCCATGTCCAGATGCAATGTGTCGGTATAGATCGGCGCATAAGTCTCATCGCGCCAGAAGCCATTTTCTTTTGCATAGGCTTCCACCAAGGCCACACGATCTTCATCGCGGCCGGTGGCATGTAGATAGCGGATGGTTTCGTCGTCGATCGGGAAAAACCCGCAGGTGGCGCCGTATTCGGGAGCCATATTGGCGATGGTTGCGCGATCTGCGAGGGGCAAATTGTCGAGGCCCGTGCCGTAGAATTCTACGAATTTACCCACAACACCGCGTGCGCGCAGCATTTCGACCACTTTGAGCACCAAATCCGTGCCGGTGGTGCCTTCCATCATGGCCCCTGTCAGCTCAAAGCCAACAACTTCTGGGATCAGCATTGAAATAGGTTGACCCAGCATGGCCGCTTCAGCCTCAATACCGCCAACACCCCAGCCCAAGACCGCCGCGCCATTGACCATAGTCGTGTGGCTGTCGGTGCCGACCAAAGTATCAGGATAGGCAACCTCTTGACCGTTCTGGTCTTGGTCGGTCCACACTGTTTGGGATAAGTATTCGAGATTAACCTGGTGGCAGATGCCAGTGCCGGGCGGGACAACGCGGAAGTTGTTAAAGGCCGATTGACCCCATTTTAGGAAGGTATAGCGCTCCATATTGCGCTCATATTCCCGATCAACATTCATTTGAAAGGCGCGGGGGGTGCCAAATTCATCGATCATGACCGAATGGTCAATCACCAGATCCACCGGGTTTAGCGGGTTGATCTTTTCAGGATCCCCCCCAAGAGCGACAATCCCATCGCGCATCGCGGCAAGATCAACCACGGCTGGCACGCCGGTAAAATCCTGCATCAAAACGCGGGCCGGGCGATAGGCAATTTCGCGCGGGTTTTTCCCACCTTTTGCGCCCCATTCGGCAAAGGCCTTAATATCGTCAACAGATACGGTCTTTCCGTCCTCGAACCGCAGCATATTTTCCAACACCACTTTTAGGGCGGCGGGAAGACGTGAGAAGTCACCCAATCCTGCGGCCTGAGCTGCGGGAATTGAATAATAAGCGATGCTTTTGCTGCCCACGGTCAAAGTGCGGCGTGTTTTAGCAGTGTCCTGCCCAACAACTACGGTCATGAAAATCTCCAGGATTGAAAGGATGTTGAGGCCTCTTATCAGCTGTGGCACTTGAGGATCAAGAGGTTTCGCATACATTTGTATACCAAAAAGGGATTTTTGTAACATCTGCGCACGATTGATTGATTGGCCAGTTACATTTGGATGTTCTATGATCTTAGATAATGATTCAGGAACCGACCCTTATGCGCCTCATTGCTGCACAATTTCTTTGCCTCCTCACGCTTATCGTCCCCAATTTTAGCTATGGGCAGAATGCGCCGGTGGTGGTTGAGCTGTTCTCCTCCCAAGGCTGCTCTTCCTGCCCACCGGCGGATGAATATTTGGTAGAGCTCGCCCAGAAAAGAGATATTATCGCTCTGGGATGGCATGTGGATTATTGGGATTATATCGGCTGGGAAGATATCTTTGCCCATCCCGCCTTTACAGAGCGCCAAAAAGCCTATGCGCGGGCGTTGAACGAGCGGATGATTTACACACCGCAATTTATCGTCAACGGGGCCGAAAGCTCTGTTGCAGGCCAACGCGCGGAGGTCGCAGCTCTTATCCAAAAATATGAGCAATTGGCACCGGGGGCAGATCTATCCATCCGGCGGATGGGGACGTCCTATGAAATAACTTTGCAAAACGCTTATTATTCGGGTCCCTATGATGTCCATCTTGTGAGTGTTTCACCCTTGGAGACTGTCGAGATTTACCGGGGGGAGAATGCGGGGCGGCGCATAGATTATGCCAATATTGTGACCGAATGGCACAATCTAGGCCGCTGGGACGGCCTGTGGCCCACCACGTTTGAGACAGGGGTATTGGGGCCAGGGCGTTATGCTGTTTTGGTGCAATATGAAGATAATGGTGAGATTATCATCGCCGATTGGGTGAATTAGCGGCTGGGGTAAATTTGGCGAGCAGGCTGCCAGCGCCCCTTTGAGCCTTACTCTGAAGGCGGGCGATATTTCCAGCGCCGATGGATCCAAAACCAATTTCCCGGATCGGCATGCACCCGTTCTTCTAGGGATTTTGTCGCTTCTCGTGTCATTGTCTCGGCATCGCTGTGCTCAATCGGCGCGCCGATCTCAACGCTAAAACTGTCCCCATCCCGATTTCGCATTGAGAAATAGGGCACAAACAGGGCTTTTGCTTTCAGTGCGAAATTTGCCGCTGTCACCGAGCAATAAACCCGGCGCCCCATGAAATGCACCGTAATGCCGTGGCCGACAGCCAGGTCGAGCAATAAGACAAGCGCCGTGCCGGTTTTCAAGGATTTCAACATGGCCAACGTGCCGTATCTGTCGGCCTCAAAGACTGGGCCACCGCGCCCATTGATGTCGAGCATACGCTTATATTGCACATCAAAATAGGGATTGGCCATGCGCCGAACCATGCCCCCAACCTTGATCCCATGTTTGAAAAGCGCGGCACGGAAGGCTTCATGATTCCCAAAATGCCCGGAATAAAACATGATCGGACGGCCGTCCTTATGGGCCTTTAGCACAGCCTCAAGCCCCGCGCCGTGCAGCTTGATTTCGGGATTTTGTGCGTGAAACTGCGCTGGGAACATATTTTCCGTAAAGGTGCGTCCAGCATTGTCGAGTACCTGATCGGCAATCTTCAATTTTTGGTCCTGTGGCATATCGGGATAAATTAGGTCCAGATTGTCCATAACCCGCTTGCGATACCCAAGCAGGCGGCCCAATACACCGCGGAGACAGGCGCCAACCCAGCGATTGCGCAGCCGGTAAGGCACCAGCCACATTCCGCAAAAAAAAGCCATGATCGCCGCATGTCCGAGCTTTTGGCGCAGTGTTCCGCGCGGTTTGCCAGTTTTAGCCATTGTCGTCCTGAGCTTGGATGAGCCTCTCACGATACCACACATATATTCCAGCAGTTACAATAACAACCGCGCCAAGGAGTGTGAAGCCATCTGGTGTCTCGCCAAAGAGCACAAGTCCGAAGATCACAGCAAAAAGCAGCCCGGCGTAGCCATAGGGCGCGATATCGCCGGCAGGGGCCGCCGCAAAGGCGCGGATCATCAACAAATGTCCCAAAATGCCAAAGCCGATGAGCGCTGCCACAATCGGGATCTCGGCGAGGGAAATGGGCTGCCAAAAGAAGGGCACCATCACAGAGGAGAATATCGTGCCAAAGACGCCTTGCAAGAATAACGCGGTCCAAGGGCCATCGCTGCGCACAAAACGCGTGGCCAGGGCATAGACCGTGAAACCAATCGCCCCAAGCATTGGAAATGCGGAGGCCGGTGACATAACTGACGATCCCGGCCGGATGATCAGCATCGCCCCAAGAAAGGCGGCGGCTATGCCAAGAATGCGGCGGCGGCCGATGGTTTCGCCCAAGACCAGCACCGCACCCAGCGTCACCATCACAGGGCCAAGTTGAATCAAGGCTGTAGCATCTGCCAGCGGCAAATAGATAATACCCAGAAAAAACATATAGCTGCTGAATGTTGTGGCCAATCCGCGCAGCATATGCAGTTTGGTATGCGCGCTGGTGAACAGCGCGCGCCGGGCAATTAACAATCCGGCGCCAACAACCAGAGCCTGTGAGACAAAGCGCAGCCAGACAATCTGCGCCACCGGAATGCTATGGCCTAGGGTTTTGGCCATGACATCCATTGAGGCCATGCAGAACACCCCTGCAACCATGAGCGCAGCACCTTTTTGCGCGGCGGTTAGGGTCATTGTGGCGCTTGCGGCAGACCCACGCCGATCATACTGTCGCGCGTGACCCAGGCGGCTAGCTCCTCTTCGGTCAGGCCAAGACTTGCCTCCGGTTGGGCTGGCAGCACAATGTAGCGCATATCGGCGGTGCTGTCGTGCACCCGCACTTGCATCTGCTCGGGGAGCTCTAGGCCGAATTCAGACAGGACTTTGCGCGGTTCAATCACGGTGCGAGATCGATAGGCGCGCGATTTGTACCAGTCGGGCGGCAGGCCCAGCAGATTGCGCGGGTAGCAAGAGCAGAGTGTACATACCACAACGTTATGCACCTCTTTGGTGTTTTCCAGAGCAATCAAATGCATCGGGCCAATGTCAAATCCCATCGCCCGGCTGGCCGCGCCCGCATCGGCGAGCAGCGCTGCTTTGAATTCAGGATCCACCCAGGTCCGGGCCACAACGCGCGCGCCATTGGCCGGGCTGCGGCTGTCCATCGCGTTGATCTGTGCATGAATTTGCGCAGCGGTCAGATGCCCTTTTTCAATAAGCAATTCGCGCAGGGCAATCTCCATCGCCTGCCAATAGCTCAAGTCGGTGTCGTTATCAGCGCGATAGGGATGGCCCGAAGGGGACAGGCCTTCATGGCTGTGGTCATGCTCGTGGTCGTGGTGGTCATGGGGCATTAGACAGGCTCCAACCAATGGGCATAGATTTCCGCTTCGATCACATCCTCACCGCGCTCGGCACGCGCCCCCCAAATATCGGCCATACGAAAGCGAACGCGGACCAGCTCTCGCTGTGGACCTGTTTGGCGATAAGCGGTTTCTTCGGGGTTGTTAAATAGCCCAATGCGCCGTTCAATTTGCCCTATTTTGCCGCGTAGATAGGCCGGCGTGCGGATATGGCCGGGCGGCCAATGGGATTTGATGCGCACTTTCATGAGGCCGCGCCATAGGTTGCCCCTCGGGCGCGCACTTCGGCCATTTTTGCCCCCAATTCTTCAGTGGTGACAGCACCGGCTTCCACCATGTTTTGCGCGATGGAGGCGATCCAGCGCTCATAATATGTCATGGTTTCATAAGCATCTGCCCCCATATCTTCCAATACGCGGCGCAGGCTGTCGGTGGTCATCAATCCGGCGGCAGAGGTGAGCACCATGAGCGCATCCACTCTTTTTTCCCAAAGGGCGAAATCATGTTCTTCTGGAGTGATAGGCCCGGCAGGATCTCCGCCCATATCATGCCAGCGTTTTCCAAAAAATTCTGTCATGCCGAGAAACTAGGCGCGTGGTCAAACTTTGTCCAGCACCCGATGTGCCCCCCACGTCCAAATTGGCGCAGGGAGCAGAAGGCTCAAGCGCCGAAGACGCGGGCGAAAATCGTGTCCACATGTTTGGTGTGATAGCCAAGATCGAATTTGTCTTCGATTTCTTCTATGGACATGGCGGCCGTCACTTCCGGATCAGCTTTCAATTCCGTCAAGAAATCTGCTCCTTGCTCCCAGACCCGCATCGCATTGCGTTGCACGAGGCGGTAGCTGTCTTCACGGCTTACGCCTTTTTGCGTCAGCGCCAGCAAGACCCGCTGGGAATGCACCAAGCCACGAAATTTGTTCATATTTGCGATCATATTGTCTGGATAGATCACCAATTTATCAATCACACCGGTCAGCCGGGCGAGGGCGAAATCAAGAGTGATGGTCGCATCGGGGCCGATGGCCCGCTCGACGGAGCTGTGAGAGATGTCCCGCTCATGCCATAGGGCCACGTTTTCCATCGCTGGCACCACTGCCATCCGCACAATCCGGGCCAAACCGGTGAGGTTTTCGGTCAGAACCGGGTTGCGCTTATGTGGCATGGCGGAGCTGCCCTTTTGCCCTTTGGAGAAAAACTCTTCGGCTTCCAACACTTCGGTGCGCTGCATATGGCGAATTTCAATGGCGATATTCTCAATGGAGCTGGCCACAACGCCGAGCGTGGCGAAGAAGGCTGCGTGTCGATCGCGCGGGATGACTTGCGTGCTGATGGGTTCTGGTTTCAGCCCCAATTGCGCGCAAACATGCTCTTCAACGGCAGGGTCGATATTGGCAAAGGTGCCAACCGCGCCGGAAATCGCGCCCGTGGCAATCTCATCACGGGCCGTGCGCATGCGCGCCAGGTTGCGATCCATTTCCGCATAGAACCGCGCAAAGGTTAGTCCCATGGTCACAGGCTCGGCATGGATGCCATGGCTGCGGCCGATGCGAACGGTGTCTTTATGCTCCAGCGCGCGGCGCTTTAAAGCGGCCAGAAGGGCTTCGATATCAGCAATTAGGATATCTGCGGCCCGGGTGAGCTGTACGTTCAAAGTGGTGTCCAAGACGTCGGAGCTGGTCATGCCTTGATGGACAAAGCGCGCCACATCCCCGCCGATAATATCGGAAAGATGGGTTAAAAAGGCGATGACGTCGTGTTTTGTGACCGCTTCGATGGCATCAATTTTTGCCACATCGAACTCGACATCTTTCGCGGTCCACACTGCATCCGCATTGGCCTGCGGAATCACGCCCAATTTGGCCTGCGCATCACAGGCATGTGCTTCGATTTCATACCAGATGCGAAATTTCGTTTTGGGTGACCAGATATCAACCATTTCAGGGCGGGAGTAACGTTCGATCATAGGATCATGGCCTTTTGAGTTGGGAGCGGATGGCTGCCTCTTAGACTGCCGGGCGCGTGGGTTCAAGCGCAGCCACCGGGTTTGATTGCCGGGCAGGAGGTGGTAGAGAAGGCTATGACACCTAAGAGCGCCGCACCCCTGCCACAGCTGCCACTCGGCCTTGATGATTTCATGGGCCATAGCTGGGATATCACCCGGCAGATCTGCGACCACCACCAAGATCAAACCGTGCAATTCAAGGGTCAGTGCTACTTTGACAGCGGCTGGTATCATGAGGACGGGCAGCTGATTTTGGCGCATAGCCCACCTCTTGCCAGCAGCCGGCGCTATCGCTGGCGCCCGGGCGCGGGGGGCGGGATTGATGTCTACTTTGAAGACGACAGATTTTTTCACCACATTGATCTGACGCAGAGCCCGCCTACGGCGCATCATCATTGCCAGCCGGATGACTATCATGTGGCCTATGATTTTGCGCGTTGGCCCGATTGGACGGCGCATTGGCAGGTGAGCGGGCCGCGCAAGCGCTATGATATGCACTCTTGTTATCGCAAACGCACAGATGAGCCCTTGCGAAGCGCCAATGACAAAGGCTAAGTCTGAACCACGAAACAAAAGGAAATTTCACATGACCACACAGACCCCATCTTTGACACTGGCAGAGGCCTTTTTTCCGCAAACCGGCCTGGCGCTGCGGGTGAAGCAATTGGTTTTGGTCGTCGCCGGCATCGCCGCTTTGGCACTTGCTGCGAAAATCAAGATCCCGATGTTCCCTGTCCCCATGACTATGGGCACTTTTGCGGTTTTGAGCATTGGTGCGGCCTATGGCGCGCGCTTGGGTCTGGCAACGGTTTTGGGCTATATGCTGATTGGTGCATTGGGATTTGACGTTTTCGCCGGATCCAGCGCAGAAATCTCGGGTGTGACCTATATGATGGGTGGCACGGGTGGTTATTTGGTTGGCTATGTCCTCGCCGTCTTGGCTTTGGGCGCTTTGGCGCGCAAGGGCTGGGACCGGGCGCGGGGCAAAATGGCCTTGGCTATGCTGCTTGGCAATGTGCTGATCTACGTGCCTGGCTTGATCTGGTTGACCGTGCTTTACGGCGTCGATGCGCCGATTTTAGCTTGGGGCTTAACGCCGTTTTTGCTGGGCGATGTGGTGAAACTGGCCCTCGCGGCGCTCTTGCTGCCGGCGCTTTGGACCCTGGTGGGTCGCGCGCGCAAGTAAGGGGATTTGGCGTTCAACCCTTCAAGGGCGCGGCTGCGGCGGCGCCCTTTTTCTTTGGCACGCGCGGTTTGGTTTAGGCGCCATACCCCATTAACGCCGGATCAAACGGGTAGCTGGTCAGGTTTTCAAAGCCATCTTCGGTAATCAAAACTTGATCTTCCAGTTTGATGGAGAAGTCTCCACCCTCGGGGGAGACCAATGCCTCGACACATAGGACCATGCCCGCTTCCAACTCATATTCAAAGGCACCATCCACCAAATGGTCGGGATAGGCTATCAAGGGCCATTCATCGCACAGGCCGACCCCATGCATCAAACAGCCGTATTTCTGCGCTTGATATTGGTCGTCAAGGCGGTGACAGTTCTCCGACAGGCTGCGCATCGAAACGCCCGGGGCCAGCATGTTCATATTGCTTTGAATATGTTCATGGGCATGTTGCATGGCGGCAATCATATCGGGGCGGGGGGCTTGATCGCCAATCCACCAGCTGCGGGAGATATCCACGCAAATACCATAGCTGCCAATGAGATCGGTATCAAAGCTGACAATCTCGTTGTTTTGCACCAGCCGCGGCCCGCATTCTTGAAACCAAGGATTGGTGCGCGGACCGGAGGCGAGAAGGCGTGTTTCAATCCACTCCCCGCCGCGGCGAATATTTTCAGCATGTAGCACAGCCCAGATGTCATCTTCGCTCATCTGACCGCCAGGCACCCCAGAACGAGCGGCCTCTTCCATGGCGCGCACGGCGGTCTCGCAGGCATGGCTGGCGCATCGCATCGCTTTGATCTCATCGGGCCCCTTGATCACGCGGGCCTTTTCGGTCAGCTCCTCACCTTCAAAAACTTCAAACCCCTTGGCTTCCAGCGCTCTGAGGCCGACCATCATGATTTTATCCACTGCCAGTCGCATGTTTCCGCCGCCATGGGCACGGACCAAATCATAGACTTCACCGGCAAAGGCCTCTGCTGCCAAATGCGCCATATCTCCGCGGTCAAAATAGAAGAAGTCAGCCCCGGAGCGCTGTTCGCGCACCAGCGGATTGAACTCCGACAGAAACGGAGAATTTTTATAATCCCACATCACCATATAGCCATCGGCGCAGACGATCAGCGCGCGAAATGGGTTATGGGTGTTCCACAGCTGCATATTTGTGCTGTCACTGGCGTAGCGGATATTCAGCGGGTCAAAAACCACCAAAGCGCCATAGTCGCGCCCATTGACCCCCTGCACCAACCGATTGTGACGAAAGCGGCGCATTTGCTGCAAATCAGGCAGCTCCAGCCCAGCGGCCGCCCATTCGTCAAATGCCAGTTTTGTCGGGCCGATCTCGACGCGATCCATGTCATTGGGGGTATTGTCGCCGGTCAATGCCCCGCGGCTGGGGTCAATCTTGCGGTTTTCACGGAATGGTTCGGTCATAAAAACGCTCCCTTTACGCGTCAGATTGCGTTTGCAGCGCGGCTGTGTCAGGTTTGTTTGCGACATCTGTTTTCACATTTCCCGCGAGCGAGTCGGATTTCATGCCAGAAATTTTGCAAAGTAAGATCCCCTATAATGTGTCGGAACATAAAAAATTACCGGGGATGTTGCCGCTTGCCGAGGATGGCTGGCTGATTGAGGATGAGGCCTATGCGGCGCAACTGGCCGAGCGCGACCGGCTTTTGCAGGATACACCAGACAAGGTCTTTGCCGATGCCGGAGCCTCCGTTGAGGCAAAACGCGAGGTCTTGGATGAAATCTTAGCGCAATTGCGCCGCCGCCCGTCCTATCGTGTTGAGGAAAATATGGTACAGCGCCCGGATGGGGTGCGCGTGCCTCTGTCTGGCGATCCGCTGTGCGTTGCGGCGCGTTTGGTGCAAGAAGACCTTTGTTTGCATGAAAAGCGCGGCCAGGAGCATGTCTTGACCGCGGCCGTGATGTGTTTCCCGGCCAGCTGGACCTTGCACGAGAAAATAGGTCGCCCGCTCAGTGCCGTGCATCGACCAGTGGCGGAATATGATGTGGATGTGGCCAAACGGGTGCAGCGCTTGTTTGATGGTATAAAACCGGGACGCCCCATGTGGCGGTTCAATGTGCTGGAATATGTGCGGCCGGATTTGTTTCAACCACGCAGTGAAACGGACCCGCGAAGCGGTGATGAGGATTACGGCCATGGCGCATATATTCGCTCGGAGCATCAAGCCCTGGTACGCCTGCCGCGCTCTGGCGCGGTGTTATTTGCAATTCATACGTATTTGATCAAAAAGCCGGCCTAATCGGGCCTCGCCGCCGAGCGGGCAAAAAAAAGGCGCCCAAATGTGGACGCCTTCTTTATTTTCAGTCTATGAGCCGCGATTAGCAGCTGTAATACATGCCAAACTCAACGGGGTGAGGTGTGTGCTCATAGTGCAGAACCTCTTCCATTTTCAGGTCAATATACCCGGCGATTTGATCCTCTGTGAACACACCACCGGCGGTCAAGAAGCCCATATCCGCTTTCAACTCGTCCAGCGCTTCGCGCAGCGAGCCGCAAACAGTTGGGATATCGGCCAGCTCTTCTGGCGGCAGATCATAGAGATCTTTGTCAGAGGCTTCACCTGGGTGAATTTTGTTTTTGATGCCATCAAGACCGGCCATCAGCAAAGCTGCAAAACATAGGTAAGGGTTCGCTGCTGGATCAGGGAAACGCGCTTCAACGCGCTTGGCTTTTGGCGACTCGGCCCATGGGATCCGAACGCAGCCAGACCGGTTGCGTGCAGAATAGGCGCGCAGAACTGGGGCTTCAAAGCCGGGGATCAAGCGCTTGTAGCTGTTGGTTGATGGGTTGGTGAAGGCGTTCAAGGCTTTTGCGTGCTGCAAGATGCCGCCGATGAAATAAAGCGCTTCATCGGAAAGATCGGCGTATTTGTCGCCCGCAAACAGCGGCTTGCCATCTTTCCAGATGGACATATTCACATGCATGCCTGTGCCGTTGTCGCCTGCGATGGGCTTGGGCATGAAAGTCGCGGATTTGCCGTAGGCATGGGCGACGTTGTGAATGACGTATTTATATTTTTGCAACTCATCGGCTTGATGGGTCAAGGATCCGAAGATCAGGCCCAGCTCGTGTTGACAGCTCGCCACCTCGTGGTGATGTTTGTCGACCTTCATGCCCATCCGCTTCATGGTGGAGAGCATTTCGCTGCGGATGTCTTGCGCGTCATCAATGGGGTTCACGGGGAAGTAGCCGCCTTTGACACCGGGGCGGTGGCCCATGTTGCCGACTTCGTAGTCACTATCGGTATTCCATGAGGCATCAACTGCATCAACTTCATAGGATACTTTGTTGATTTTGTTCTCAAAACGAACGTCGTCGAATAGGAAGAATTCTGCCTCTGGCCCCATATAGGCCACATCGCCGATCCCGGAAGAGATAAGATAGGCTTCCGCGCGCTGCGCACATCCGCGCGGGTCGCGCGCATAGCTTTCGCCGGTGTCCGGCTCAACCACAGTGCAGTGAATGCAGATAGTTTTTTCCGCATAGAAGGGGTCGACATAGGCGGAGTCAACGTCCGGCATCAATTTCATGTCGGATTCTTCAATGGATTTCCAACCGGCAATCGACGAGCCGTCGAACATGAAGCCTTCGTCAAGGAAGTCCTGATCGACCTGGTCGGCGCATACGGTCACGTGCTGCAGTTTTCCGCGAGGATCTGTGAAGCGGATGTCCACATATTCGATGCCTTCATCGGCGATCTTAGATAAAAGAGCTTGGCTCATAGATAGTCTCTCCTTTAGAGGCGTTATTAGATAGCGTCGTCGCCGGTCTCACCGGTGCGAATACGGATGGCTTGTTCAACTGTCGACACGAAAATCTTCCCATCGCCAATTTTGTCGGTTTTCGCCGCGGTACAAATGGCCTCGATCGCGCTGTCGAGCATATCGTCGGCCAAAACGACCTCGATTTTTACTTTCGGCAGAAAGTCGACGACATATTCAGCGCCACGGTAGAGTTCCGTGTGGCCTTTCTGACGCCCGAATCCTTTGACCTCTACAACAGAGAGGCCCTGCACGCCGATGTCCTGAAGCGCTTCTTTTACTTCGTCGAGTTTAAAAGGCTTGATGATGGCTTCGATCTTTTTCATTTTGATACCCGCTGGTTTGATTGCAGGATGGGAATTTCACTTTTTAACCGGCCCGGCAATTCCTCTTCGGTGGGAACGAGGTGGAATGCCGCAGGTATCCCCAAATTTGCCTAAAAAATAATCACAACGCACATTTATTAAACATGAATGAATCTTGGCCCGTGAAAGAGCCGGCCATAGGGATAGCAAGCCGCGCCGGCGCCGCGAACCGGCACTTCGTAAAGAACGAATTCTGCTCCCGTTAAAATTCGTCCAGAAACTGTCATTTTCCACTCGCATCCTGGGGCGAGCTTTGTTAGAGAGCTCCGGAATATGGCGGCTCTTCGGGGCTGCCACATAGTTTGCGGGTATGGCGAAATTGGTAGACGCACTAGATTTAGGTTCTAGCGCCGCAAGGCGTGGGGGTTCAAGTCCCTCTACCCGCACCATGGTTTGAAAAGGGATTTACTATGCAGGTCACTGAGACCCTGAACGAAGGCTTGAAGCGCGGTTACAACATTGTTGTGACAGCAGATGAGTTGGCCGCAAAGGTTGACGAAAAACTGGTTGAAGCGCGGCCCGAAATTGAAATGAAGGGCTTTCGGAAGGGCAAAGTCCCCATGGCATTGCTGAAAAAGCAATATGGTCAGCGTCTGATGGGTGAAGCGATGCAAGAGAGCATTGATGGCGCCATGTCCAAACATTTTGAGGACAGCGGCGATCGTCCTGCAATGCAGCCTGCGGTTAAAATGACCAATGATGATTGGAAAGAGGGCGACGACATCCATGTTGAGATGTCCTACGAAGCTTTGCCGACCATCCCTGAGGTTGATCTCAAGAAAATCAAGCTGGACAAAATGATTGCCAAGGCCGACGAGGCGTCTGTGGACGAAGCCCTCGCGAATTTGGCGGAAACCGCGCAGGATTTCGCGGATCGTAAAAAAGGTACAAAGTCGAAAGATGGCGACCAGGTGACCATCGATTTTCTTGGTAAGGTTGACGGTGAAGCCTTTGAGGGCGGCGCTGCGGAAGATTACCCGCTGGTTTTGGGGTCCAACTCTTTCATTCCGGGCTTTGAAGCACAATTGGTCGGCGTAAAGGTCGGCGAAGAGGTTGAGGTGAATGTCACATTCCCTGCGGAATATGGCGCCGAAAACCTGGCGGGCAAGGACGCTGTTTTTGAATGCAAAATTAAAGCAGTCAAAGCGCCGAAGGCCGCTGAGATCAATGATGAACTGGCTACGAAATTCGGCGCAGAAGATTTAGCCGCGCTGAAAGGTCAAATCTCAGAGCGTTTGGAAGCCGAATATGCTGGGGCGGCGCGCGCCGTTCAAAAGCGTCACTTGCTGGATGCTTTGGATAAAATGGTGAAATTCGAGCTGCCGCCGTCACTGGTGGAAGCGGAAGCAGGGCAAATCGCTCATCAACTTTGGCATGACGAGAACCCTGACGTGCAGGGCCACGATCATCCTGAAATTGAGCCGACAGATGAGCACAATACTTTGGCCGAGCGCCGCGTGCGCCTGGGTCTTCTCTTGGCCGAATTGGGTCAAAAGGCTGAGATCCAAGTGACGGATGCGGAGATGACACAGGCAATGATGAATCAAGCCCGTCAATATCCCGGTCAAGAGCGTGAATTCTTTGAATTTGTGCAAAAAAATTCACAGATGCAGCAGCAAATGCGGGCGCCTTTATTCGAAGATAAAGTTGTCGATTATGTCTTTGAACTGGCAACTGTGACCGACAAAGAAGTCTCCAAAGACGAGCTTCAAAAAGCTGTGGAAGCCATGGACGACGAATAATCCTATCTCGCCCGCATCTGCTTTTTGAAGCACGAAGCGGGCGAGGTTTTTCGATCGGTCACTTCGATCATATCGTGAAGTTTGGTTGATCATGCCACCCTTGCCGAAAGGGTGGCTTTTTTTATGGGTTAAGCGCTGTGGGCCCAGCCAAACAAAAACGCCGCCCTGAAACAGAGCGGCGTTTAAATGTCTGGAATGGGGAGAGGGTTTAGGCCTCTTCGTCATCCGCGGAAGCCTTTGGCGCATCATCATCGCCAAAGTCATCCATGCCGGCAGCGCCGATATCGTCAAACAGTTCCTGAATTTCAAATTCAGCGGCTGCTTCTTCTTCTGCTGCGAGATCTTGGATTGATTTTCCTGCCGCTTGAAGCTCCGCTTCTTCAACGGATCGAGCCACGTTCAGCTCGATTTTCGCCTCAACTTCAGGGTGCAAGCGCACAGAGAGATTGTGGATGCCCAGATCTTTGATTGGGGCCATCAACGCAACCTGCTTTTTGTCGAGGCTGAAGCCGGCTTCAGAGGCCGCTTCTGCCGCATCGCGGGTTGTGACCGAACCGTAAAGCGACCCAGCGTCAGAGGCTGACCGAATCACAATAAATTGCTGACCGTCAAGCTTGGCAGCCAAGGCTTCCGCCTCCGCTTTGGTTTCCAGGTTGCGCGCTTCGAGCTGTGCTTTTTGCGCGTCAAAGGCTGCGATATTGGCAGCAGAGGCACGCATGGCTTTGCCTGTTGGGATCAGGAAGTTGCGGGCAAAGCCCTGCTTCACATTCACAACATCGCCCATTTGGCCCAATTTGGCCACTCGTTCCATAAGGATAACTTGCATGTGCTTGGCTCCTTATTTCACAGCATAGGGCAGCAAGGCCAAGAAACGTGCACGTTTGATGGCGCGGGCCAGCTCACGTTGTTTCTTTGCAGAGACTGCGGTGATACGGGACGGCACGATTTTGCCACGCTCAGAGATGTAGCGCTGCAAAAGACGTGTGTCTTTGTAATCGATTTTCGGGGCATTATCACCGGAGAAAGGGCAGACCTTCCGGCGGCGGAAAAATGGTTTTGTTCCCATAACTTAGCGCTCCTTAAGACCGGCGTTCGCGACGTTCACCGCGATCGGCGCGGTCGTCACGTTTTTGCATTTGAACGGAGGGGCCTTCTTCGTGGCCTTTCACGCGGATGGTCAACGTGCGCATGACATCTTCATGCAATGCCATCAGGCGTTCCATTTCGGCAACAGCGGCCGAAGGCGCATCTGTCTTCAAAAAGGCATAGTGGCCCTTGCGGTTTTTGTTGACTTTATACGCCATGGTTTTGACGCCCCAATATTCCTGCTCCACAACGGACCCGCCGTTTGCGCTCAGGACATTGGAAAATTCTTCGATCAATGCTTCGGCCTGTGTGTTCGACAGGTCCTGACGCATAATGAAGACATGCTCATAAAATGACATGTGCTTTCCTGTTTTTTAGGTGCGCTTCAAAGATCAGAGTTGAGACCGCAGTCTGATCACGAGAGGCCGCACGGGAGAAGGTTTCTCTGCGGATGGCTGCCTTTGCCACAGCTGGGGGAAAGGTGCAAGGTTTATGCTGTCCGTGCCCGCATTTGAGACGCATTTTTCTGTGCGGTAGAGCCAGCCCGCGCGCGGGGCAGTCGCCGTATAGGTGCTGTAAACCGTTGCGGTGCGGCGTGACAGGGGATATGCCAAGAAAAACCGAAGTTTCGAAAGAGGATCAAAATGCGGGCATTTGTTTTTCCGGGTCAAGGGGCTCAGACCATCGGCATGGGCAAAGATCTTGCGGCCAGCTACCCGGCGGCGAAAGCTGTGTTTGAGGAAGTCGATCACGCATTGGGCCAAGACCTATCTGGGCTGATTTGGAATGGGGATATTGAAACATTGACCCTTACAGCCAATGCACAGCCTGCATTGATGGCGACGTCTTTGGCTGCTTTGCGGGCCTTGGAGACGGAAGGGCTGGGACTTGAAACGGCCTCTTTTGTCGCCGGGCATTCCTTGGGTGAGTATTCCGCTCTGGCGGCGGCCGGGGCGATGACCATTGCCGATACCGCCCGTTTGCTGCGCATTCGTGGCACCGCTATGCAGGAGGCTGTGCCTGTGGGTATCGGAGCTATGGCGGCGATCTTGGGTTTGGATTTTGCAGCGGTCAGTGCCGTGGCAGAGGCCGCAGCGCAGGGCGAGGTGTGCCAGGCGGCCAATGACAATGATCCGGGACAGGTTGTGGTCTCAGGTCATAAAGCGGCCGTCGAACGGGCCTTGGATCTGGCCAAGGAGGCCGGTGCGAAACGCGCTGTGCTTTTGCCTGTCAGCGCGCCCTTCCATTGCGCCTTGATGCAGCCGGCCGCGGAACGCATGGCGCAGGCTTTAGCACAGGTGGAGATCAGCACGCCATCGGTGCCCCTGGTGGCCAATGTGCGCGCCAGCGCCCTCTCGGATCCAGAGCTGATACGCGCGCTCTTGGTCGAGCAGGTCACAGGCGCGGTGCGCTGGCGCGAATCTATGTCCTATTTGGCCGCGGAAGGTGTGACGGAAATTTGGGAAGTTGGCGCGGGCAAAGCTTTGTCCGGTATGATCCGCCGCATCGACCGGGCTATTGCCTGCCAAGCCGTTGGCAGCCCCGAAGATATCGCCAAGCTGCAAGGGGCTTAAGGATCATATTTTGGTCTCTGGGCCGGTTGGAAATAAAGACGAATTTAGGAGAATCACATGTTTCGTTTGGATGGAAAAAACGCTTTGATCACGGGAGCCTCTGGTGGCATCGGCGGGGAAATTGCCAAGGCGCTGCATGGGGCAGGGGCGTGCGTGGCGCTCTCGGGAACCCGGGTAGAGCCGCTACAGGCTTTGGCAGATGAGCTGGGATCTCGTGCCCACGTCATACCGTGCAACCTTTCGGATGCTGAGGCGGTGATGGCTTTGCCCAAACAGGCCGCCGAGGCTATGGGCAGCGTTGATATTTTGGTCAATAACGCCGGCGTGACACGCGACAACCTCTTTATGCGCATGTCGGATGACGAATGGACATCGGTTCTCGATATCAATCTGACCAGCACGATGCGCCTGTGCAAAGGCGTAATGCGCGGCATGATGAAAGCCCGCTGGGGCCGGATTATCAATGTGTCTTCAATCGTTGGCGCAACTGGCAATCCAGGGCAGGCCAATTATGCCGCCTCTAAAGCCGGTGTTGTGGCTATGTCGAAATCATTGGCCTATGAAGTGGCCACGCGGGGCATCACTGTCAATTGCATTGCGCCCGGTTTCATCACCACCGCGATGACAGATAAATTGACAGAAGATCAAAAAGCGGGAATTTTAACCCAAGTGCCGGCTGGGCGCATGGGCACCTCGGGCGAAATTGCGGCCGCGGCGCTCTATCTGGCAAGCGATGAAGCGGGCTATACGACAGGGGCCACTTTGCATGTGAACGGCGGCATGGCCATGCTTTAGGGGTTTTTTGCCTATTTGGAATTGCCGGTGACAAAACATTTGCCCCCCGGCCATCCTGTGCTATAGGCGGCTCAACGACGTGATTTGCACCTTCTCGTGCTCACATCGGCCCCCTGTGGCAAACGGGGATCCACCGCTTCGATGTTGAAGCACATCAAGACCGCAAGTTGTGCGGAGAACCACGGGCGCAAGCCCCGGAACGAATAAGGACCTGAGATATGAGCGATGTAGCTGACCGCGTTAAGAAAATTGTTGTAGAGCACCTGGGTGTAGAGGAAGATAAAGTTGTAGAGAATGCATCTTTCATCGATGACCTTGGCGCAGATAGCCTGGACACAGTTGAACTGGTTATGGCTTTCGAAGAAGAGTTCGGAATTGAAATTCCTGACGATGCAGCTGAAACGATTCAAACCTTCGGCGACGCTGTAAAGCATATCTCTGAAGCCGTTTAATTTCAGCACCTTGAATTTCGATTGCGGCATCCTCTTTGGGTGCCGTTTTCGTTTATACCCCTGGTAATTATTTCAAAATTGGGGGCTGACCTATCGATTGGTTTAGATCATAATTGACTAGAGATCAAAATTGGAGATCAAGATGCGTCGTGTCGTGGTAACTGGGCTTGGAATGGTGTCCCCCTTGGCGGATGGGGTTGAGGCGACTTGGGAGCGTTTGCTCGCCGGAGACTCCGGCGCAGGGATGATTGAGAAATTCGACACCAGCAATGTGGTTACGAAATATGCCTGCGAAGTGCCCCTTGGCGATGGCACGAATGGCACCTTTAATGGTGATGCCTATTTAGAGCCAAAAGAGCAGCGCAAAATCGACGATTTCATTCTCTTCGGAATGGCCGCCGCTCAGCAAGCTGTGCAGGACAGTGGATGGATGCCGCAGGCAGATGCGGATCGCGAGCGTACCGGTGTCATGATCGGGTCGGGTATCGGTGGGTTGCAAACCATTGCCGAGACGGCCGTGTTGATCGATAAAAGAGGTCCACGGCGGGTCTCGCCATTCTTTATTCCGGGCGCCTTGATTAATTTGGTCTCAGGGCAGGTGAGCATCAAATATGGCTTTAAGGGTCCGAACCATGCGGTTGTTACAGCCTGCTCGACTGGGGCGCATGCGATTGGCGATGCCAGCCGTTTGATCATGTTTGGCGATGCGGATGTTATGGTGGCCGGGGGCGCTGAAAGCTCAATCTGTGAGATTGGTATTGCTGGATTTAATGCCTGCAAAGCCCTGTCGACCAAGTCAGAATCGGACCCAACCAAGGCCAGCCGCCCCTATGATGCTGACCGAGACGGCTTTGTGATGGGAGAGGGGGCCGGTGTTGTTGTCCTCGAAGAGCTGGAGCATGCTAAAGCCCGCGGCGCGAAAATTTACGCTGAGGTTTTGGGCTATGGTATGTCTGGCGATGCCTATCATATCACCGCCCCATCCGAAACCGGAGAGGGCGGGGAGCGGTCTATGCGGGCCGCCCTCAAGAATGCGGGGCTGGAGCCCTCGGCGATTGACTACATTAACGCTCATGGGACGTCGACCATGGCCGATACGATTGAGTTGAGCGCGGTGGAGCGTCTATTGGGCGATGCGGCCTCTGGGGTGACCATGTCATCCACCAAATCATCCACCGGGCATTTGTTGGGCGCGGCCGGCGCGATTGAGGCGATTTTCAGCATTCTGGCCATTCGTGATCAAGTCGCCCCGCCGACCATCAATCTGGACAATCCCGCGGTGGACACACCGATTGATCTGGCGCCAAATGCCAAGGTTGAGCGGCAGATCAATGTTGCCCTGTCAAATTCATTTGGCTTTGGCGGCACGAATGCCAGCGTCGTTTTCGGGAAATTTGCATAACATGTGGCGAAACATTGCGTCCAATGCAATGACCTTGATTGTCGTCTTTCTCTTCCTGATTGGTGGGGTCATGACGCTTCTCAAAGCGCAGTATTACAAACCCGGTCCCTTGACAGAGGCGATCTGCCTCAAGGTCGAGCCCGGCAGTTCCATGCCGAAAGTTGCGGTTAAACTGAGGGATGAGGGTGCGGTTCGAAGCAAAGAATTGTTCAATATCGGCGCCGATTACACCGAGAAATCTGCGCGCCTGAAAGCGGGCAGTTTCTTGATCCCGGCGGGGGCCTCTATGGCGGACATTGCCGATCAAATCACCACCAGCGGGCGCAATACCTGTGGCACTGAGGTGGTTTATCGCGTCGGGGTGACGCGCAGCACCGTTTTGGTGCGTGAATTGGATCCGGTGTCCAACAGCTATGCGGAAGTTGCGCGTTTTACACCCGCTGAGGAGGCAGAACCGGCAGCCTATCGGCGGGTGATTGGGCAAGGCGATACGCGCATTCGGCTGGCCATCGCAGAGGGCACGACCAGTTGGCAGGTGGTTGAGGCCCTTAAAACCATCGACTTTTTGACCGGTGATATAGCACAGGTCCCAGCAGAGGGTTTGTTGGCCCCGGACAGTTATGAAATCAAAGCAGGCGATCTGCGCCAAGATCTGCTCGAGCGGATGCTGCAAGCGCAAGAGCGCCGCCTTGACGAAGTTTGGGCACAGCGCAGCGACATCACCCCAGTTAAGACAATGGAAGAGCTGCTGATCCTTGCCTCCATTATTGAGAAAGAGACAGGTGTGGCCGATGAGCGGTTCACCGTGGCCTCAGTTTTTGCCAATCGTTTGCAAAAGGGCATGCCGCTGCAAACGGATCCAACTGTTATTTACGGGGTGACGGGGGGCAAGGGACCGTTGGGACGGGGTCTGCGCAAAAGTGAACTGCGCAAAGATACCCCGTGGAACACCTATGTAAACCGCGGTCTGCCCCCAACGCCTATTGCCAACCCAGGCCTGGCCAGCTTGCAGGCGGCGCTGAAACCCGCAGCCACGGACTTCATATTCTTTGTGGCTGACGGCACAGGCGGCCATGCCTTTGCGGTGACACTCAAAGACCATAATCGCAATGTCGCGGCATGGCGCAAGATTGAAGCGACCCGGCAGCCGTAAGGCTTTGTCAATGTGACCGCTCGCCTGGGTTCCAAAGGTTTTACACCTTTGGGTCAAACTCCTCACATACCACTTTAGAACACGGATGCCGCGATGCGGTGCCCGTCGTGCCGAGCGCAAGAGAGGCAGACATATGACAAAATCAACTCCCGTCCCAATCGACGGGCGTGACGTGATTTTGCGAGATAAATATCGGGCGATTGTTGCGGAATACTCCAGTGAAATCGTCGAGATATTACAGGCCGTCAAATACGACACAGAGGCCGACACCGCAAGATTGGTGAAATGCGTCAGAGACTTAGACAATGCCCGCCAGCAATTGCTGAACATTGAGGTCAAATTATCTTATGAAGAGTCCAAATCAAAAGAAACCCGTGGCGAAACTGACATCGACTTCGACGCCATGCGGCAGTCAATTGGGCGCCGCTTGGATCGCCTCCGCCGCGCCCAGGGTCCAAAAAGACTTCCTAAAGGAGCTGACCGAGGATGAGCTGCGCGCTCTGCCTTGGATGTTCGAATTTTGGGCCATGGAGCATCAATTGCCACCGGAAGGTGATTGGCGCACCTGGGTGATCTTGGGGGGGCGCGGCGCGGGCAAAACCCGGGCCGGATCGGAATGGATCCGTCAGATGGTCGAGGGCAGCCGGCCCAAAATGCCGGGCCGCTGCGCGCGGGTGGCGCTGGTCGGCGAGACTTTGGATCAAGCCCGTGAGGTGATGGTCTTTGGCGAGAGCGGCATTCTGGCTTGTGCCCCGCCAGACCGCCGGCCGCATTGGTCGGCCACGCGCCGGCAATTGACTTGGCCCAATGGGGCTGTGGCGCAAATCTATTCGGCCTCCGATCCGGAAAGCCTGCGCGGACCGCAGTTTGATTGCGCTTGGGTGGATGAATTGGCCAAGTGGAAAAAACCGCAAGAGGCCTGGGACATGCTGCAATTTTCTTTGCGTTTGGGCGATAACCCGCAGCAATTGGTGACAACCACCCCGCGCAATGTCGCGACGCTTAAAGAGATCCTTGCGCGCGACAATACCCGCAGCACCCACGCCAGCACCGATGCCAATCGCGCCAATTTGGCCAAATCTTTCTTGCAAGACGTGCGTGCAAAATATGCCGGCACCCGGCTCGCCCGACAGGAGTTGGATGGGGTCTTGCTGGATCAGGAGGAGGGCGCGCTTTGGTCACATGCGCATTTCACCCGCTCTGCTGAGGTGGATCTCAATAGCTTTGATCGTATTGTCGTGGCGGTGGATCCTGGAACTGCCAGCCGCAACACCCATTACGCCAGTGTTCCCACTGTTCCTGGATTTGCCGCTCATCACAGGCGATGAGCTGCCACATGCGCCATATATCGCCGCAACCGCGGAGCCTTGGCCCGGGCCTGTCGCAGTTTACAGCTCGCGCTATGATGCGGATTATACGCTCAACACTTTGGTAAAATCTCCGGCGGTCTTGGGCGTTACACTGGCGCCTTTGGCCGCTGCAACGCCGGGAATTTTGGATCACGGCGCGCCGCTTGTGGTGGAGCTGACACGCGGCAGCCTGTCGGGTGTGACCCCTGAGGCGCTCTTGGCCGGGGCAAATTTGGCTGCGATTGGCGACGGCAGCCAAGACAATTGGGAGATCTTCCAGTTTCAATCGGCCGATCTTGTGGCCCCGGGCCGCTACGAACTGTCGGGCCGCTTGCGCGGTCAATTGGGTAGTGATGCTTTGATGCCGGCGCAATGGCCTGTAGGGTCCTATTTTGTATTGCTTGATGGCACGCCGGAACAGATCGAATTGGCAGCTTCCGGGCGCAATACCCTGCAGTATTTCCAAATCGGTCCCGCGGCACGGCCCTATTCTGATTACAGCTATCGCAAGCTCAGCGCAGCCTTTGCTGGCAACGGGCTGCGCCCCTATGCACCGGTGCATTTGGCGCAAAAATGGGATGGCGCAGATTTAGAATTTTCCTGGATCAGGCGCGCGCGCTTGGATGGGGCATCTTGGGATTTGGCAGAGATCCCCCTGTCCGAAACGCAGGAACGCTATCAGGTAAAAATATTCTCGGGTGCCCAGCTGCTACGCCTCGAAGAGGTCCATCAAGCGCAATGGCGCTATAGCGCCGCGATGCAGGCGCTTGATGGGGCGCAGGGTCTGCTTGAGCTGCAAGTGGCGCAGCTCTCTGAAAGTTTTGGTCCTGGCCTGCGCCGCAAGTTTCGTTTCACGATTTGACGCGTCAAGACGATTGCGTTGATCGGCTGCACATAGGTTGATAAGTTTGATAATCCGCTTATGTAGGAAAAGAACGCGTCAACCAGAGGATGAACCCATGGCACAGACAGCAGCGCATTTGAAATCCATCGACCCGGTTTGGGATGAAATGGTGCGGCAGGCGCAAAGCGCATTGGAGCAAGAGCCGCTTTTGGGCGCTATGATCCACTCCAGCATTTTACATCACAGCAGCTTGGAGCAGGCTCTGTCGTACCGCATTGCGCTCAAGCTGGCCTCAGCAGAAATGCCCGAGCAAATGCTGCGCGAAATTGCCGATCATACCATCCGGTCGGAGGAGCTCGGTGCCTATTCGCGCGCGGATCTCATGGCGGTGCGTGAGCGCGACCCAGCCTGCCATAACCTTACGCAACCTTTGTTATTCTTCAAAGGCTTCCAGGCCATTCAAGCCTATCGCGTGGGCCATGCCCTCTGGCGCGATGGGCGCAAAGATCTGGCCTATTTTTTCCAATCGCGAATTTCTGAAGTCTTTGGCATTGATATTCACCCCGCAGCCGTTATCGGACGCGGGCTGATGATTGATCACGCCCATTCTATTGTGATTGGTGAGACGGCCGTGGTGGGCGACAATGTTTCGATGCTGCATTCGGTGACCTTGGGGGGAACGGGCAAACAAGATGATGAACGCCACCCTAAGATCGGCGATGGTGTTTTGATTGGAGCCGGCGCCAAGGTTCTGGGCAATATCAAAGTGGGCCATTGCAGCCGCATTGCCGCAGGCTCCGTGGTGCTTCATGAGGTGCCGCCCTGTAAAACCGTAGCCGGAGTTCCTGCCAAAATCGTTGGAGAAGCCGGCTGTGAACAGCCATCGATCACGATGGACCAACTCTTAGGGTGAGTGGCCGATAGCCACGAGATCAGGTACAAAAAACCCGGCTGCAGCATAGGCTGAGCCGGGTTTTTCACATATTGGTGGTCTGCTACGCCAGCATGGACAGGGGATGTTCGAGATTGTTGACAATCGCATCGAGCAATTCGGCGCCCAAAGCCCCGTCAATCACCCGGTGATCCACTGACATGGTGACGGACATGACCGTCGCCACGCTCAGCGTGCCATCGTCGCTCACAACGGGGCGTTTCTTGCCAGCTCCGACCGCGAGAATAGCCCCTTGTGGGGGGTTAATCACCGCATCAAAGTTATCAATGCCCATCATGCCGAGATTCGAGATTGAGAAGCTGCCGCCTTGATATTCATGGGGTGCCAATTTGCGACTGCGGGCACGGGCGGCAAGATCTTTCATCTCAACGGCCAATTTTGACAAAGATTTGCTGTCGGCGTCTTGCAGGACGGGGGTGAATAATCCGCCTTCAATGGCGACGGCGACAGAGATATCGGAAGCCTCCATCTGCAAAACGCGATCTCCGGCCCAAACCGCATTGGCGGCCGGTACGCTTTGCAACGCCATGGCGCAGGCTTTGATGATAAAGTCATTCACCGAGAGTTTCACACCTCGGGCTTCGAGACCCGCGTTCACCTCACTGCGCAGCTTGAGCAGAGTATCGAGCTGAATGTCGCGGCGTAGATAGAAATGTGGGATGGTTTGCTTGGCTTCGGTCAACCGGTCGGCAATGACCCGGCGCATCCCATCCAAAGGCACCGTTTTATAGCTGCGCCCCTGATAGAGCGCTTCCACGCTTGCGGAGCTGGGCAAGCTGGCGGCGGGGGCGGCGGCCATTGGCGGGGGCGCGGAAACGGAGGCAGGGGCGGGGGCGCCACTCACATCGGCTTTCACAATCCGCCCTTTGGGGCCAGATCCGGTAATCTTGGCCAGATCTAAGCCTTGATCGGCTGCAATGCGACGCGCCAGAGGCGAGGCAAAAATGCGCGTGCCGTCATTTGAGATTGCGGCGGCGGGCGCCGCTGTGGCGGCTGGCGCATCTACGGCGTTGGCCTCATGGGTCAAAGGGGCAGCGGCAGCGGCGCTTTGAGCAGGCGAGACGGTCGCATCCGCCGCATCACCCTCTTCAAGCAAGATAGCAATGGCCGAGTTGACCTTCACATTCGCCGTGCCCTCGGCCACCAGGAGCTTGCCAATGACGCCTTCGTCCACCGCCTCAAACTCCATTGTGGCTTTGTCGGTTTCAATCTCAGCCAACAGATCGCCAGATTGAACCCGATCACCTTCAGCAACCAACCATTTGGCCAGGGTGCCCTCTTCCATGGTGGGCGATAGGGCCGGCATAAGAATTTCAAGTGCCATGGGGCGCTCCTTAACGGTAGAGGACAGATTTGGCCGCCGTCATCACCTCAGCGGTGGTGACCAGGGCAAGTTTCTCAAGATTGGCCGCATAGGGCATGGGAACATCCTTGCCTGTGCAGGTCATAACGGGGGCGTCGAGGTAGTCAAAAGCCTCCTGCATGAGAACTGAGGAGATATGGCTGCCGATGGAGCAGACTGGAAATCCCTCTTCGATTGTGACGCAGCGATTGGTCTTTTTTACAGAATTCACGACCGTCTCTGTGTCCAAGGGACGCAAACAGCGCAGGTCGATCACTTCCGCACTCACGCCCATCTCGGCCAGTTGATCTGCCGCTTCCAGCGCATATTTCATGCCGATGCCGAAGCTGACCAATGTGATGTCATTGCCTTCGCGCCAGATGCGCGCTTTGCCAAGAGGTACGGTGTAATCGGGCAAATCTGGGACTTGGAAGCTCTGGCCATAGAGAATTTCATTCTCCAAAAAGATCACCGGGTTTGGATCACGAATGGCTGATTTGAGCAGGCCTTTGGCGTCATCTGCCGAATAGGGCATCACAACTTTGAGCCCGGGAATATGGGCATACCAGGCCGCATAGTCCTGGCTGTGCTGCGCGCCAACGCGGGCGGCGGCCCCATTGGGGCCACGAAACACCATGGGCGCGCCCATTTGACCACCAGACATATAGAGGGTCTTGGCTGCCGAGTTGATGATATGATCCATCGCCTGCATGGCGAAGTTAAACGTCATGAATTCAACCACGGGCTTGAGCCCGCCAAAAGCGGCACCAACCGCAATACCGGCAAACCCATGTTCGGTAATTGGCGTATCAATCACCCGCTTTGGGCCAAACTCATCAAGCATACCCTGCGAGATCTTATAGGCGCCTTGGTATTCGGCCACCTCTTCCCCCATGAGAAAGACCGTTTCATCAGAGCGCATCTCTTCGGACATGGCCTCGCGAATGGCCTCACGCACGGTGAGACTTTTAAATGTCGTGCCAGCCGGCAAATCAGGCTCAACGACTTGCACGGCAACCGGGGCTTGTGCAGATGCAACGGGCGCTGAGGCCGCCGGCTGAGCCGCGCTGGCCGCTGGGGTCGCTGCTGGGGCAGGAGAGGCTGCATCGGACAGGCTCTCGCCCTCGTCCAGCAAAACGGCAATGGCAGAGTTTACAGCCACATTGGCCGTCCCTTCCGCGATCAACAGTTTGCCAATGACCCCCTCATCGACCGCCTCAAATTCCATTGTGGCTTTGTCGGTTTCAATTTCGGCCAGAATATCGCCGGAGCTGACTTTATCACCTTCGGCAACCAGCCATTTGGCCAAGGTGCCTTCTTCCATGGTGGGAGACAGTGCGGGCATCAAGATTTCAATCGCCATGGGTTAAGCCTCCGCCTGTGCGTAAATATCTGTCCAAAGTTCGTCCAAAGCCGGTTCTGGGCTCTGTTTTGCAAATTCTGCGCTTTCGTTGACCACGGCTTTGATGTCCTTATCGATCGCCTTGAGATCTTCTTCGCTGCAATGTTTGCCGGTCAGAAGCAGATCGCGCACATGTTCAATGGCGTCTTTTTCCTCGCGGATTTTCTGCACCTCTTCGCGGGTCCGGTATTTGGCGGGATCGGACATAGAGTGGCCACGGTAGCGGTAGGTTTTGATTTCGAGAATGTAGGGGCCTTTGCCCGAGCGGCAATGGGCAACGGCGGTCTCGCCGGCGGCTTTCACCGCCAAAACATCCATGCCATCAACCGCTTCGCCCGGAATACCAAAGGCCCGGCCGCGCTCGTAAATTTCTGCCGATGAGGTGGAGCGCTGCTGTGAGGTGCCCATGGCGTATTGATTGTTTTCAATGACAAAAACAACTGGAAGATCCCAAAGAGCCGCCATGTTGAAGGTTTCATAAACCTGCCCTTGATTGGCCGCGCCATCGCCAAAATAGGCAAATGTCACCCGGCCATTGCCGAGGTATTTGTCAGCAAATGCGAGGCCAGCACCGATGGGCACCTGCGCGCCAACAATGCCGTGACCGCCGTAGAAATGTTTCTCTTTCGAGAACATATGCATCGAGCCGCCTTTGCCTTTGGAATAACCGCCGCTGCGACCGGTCAGCTCAGCCATAACGCCGTTGGCTTCCATGCCGCAGGCCAGCATATGGCCGTGATCGCGGTAGGAGGTCACGCGCTTGTCGCCTTCTTCTGCCGCCGCTTCGAGGCCAACCACAACGGCTTCCTGACCGATGTAGAGATGACAAAAGCCACCAATCAAACCCATGCCATAGAGTTGGCCTGCTTTTTCTTCGAATCGCCGGATCAGCAGCATCTCGCGGTAGTAATGCAGCAAATCGTCTTTTGAGACATTTGCTTTGCTTGTTTTTTTAGCCGCCATCGGGACCTCGTAAAAATAGTTTAGCGTTAAACTATTCTTTATCACAGGTTGATTGCAAATGTGAACAATTTATTTTCTATGGTGTTTTATGGTTTGGATATAGATATTTAGATTGATTTACTGAATGACGATTTCATCAGGACGGATGAATCCCAGGACGTCACGCGCCTGTTGATCTAACAGATCAAGATCTAAATAGTGATCGGAAAGGCGCAGGGTTTTGTTTTCCAGCTGGGCAATTGAATTTTGCAATGTGCTCAATTTGCGCTGCAACCCATCGGCTTCTGCTTGATAGGCTGCCCGACGTAAAATGCCATAATCGCCTTGAATGGCGGAGAATATGAAATAGGCGGCCAGGGTCAACGACACAAATGTCACGGCCAGGGGGCCAATTGGAGGGATGCTGCGCTGTCTCATCTACTGCCTTGTGCCTCTTATGGGCTTTTAAGCATTATGGCACGCTCGGAGTCCCTTGTGAATCCCCTGATTCGTTTTTCTGTTAGATTTTAACCGGCGATGGAGGCGCGGTAGATTTCGTCGATGGTTTGGCTCAAGGTTTGATTGAATTGTGCATCGGATTGCTGTGCAGATAGCCCTTCGGTGAGGGCGCGGGAGAAGCTGGCAATCATCTTGCTGTTTTGGGACAGGCGCGCATTGGCCTCGGCGCGGCTATAGCCGCCTGAGAGCGCCACAACTGATAGAACACGCGGGTGCTGGCACAGCCGGCTGTAAAGATTGGCGGTTTCGGGCAGGGTGAGCTTGAGCATAACCGTTTGATCCGCGGGCAAAGCGTCGAGATGGTTTAAGATTGCATCACAAAGCAAATTTTCCGCCTCTGCCTTATCCGAAATCGTGATGGAAACTTCTGGCTCAAGAATGGGAATAAGGCCCTGAGCGATGATCTGCGCGCCAATCTCAAATTGCTGCGCGACAATTTGATAGATGCCGGTGGGGTTAGCGCCATGAATCACGGAGCGCATCTTGGTTCCAAAAACGCCCAATGCTGCGGCGCGCTGCAAAAGCGCGTCGAGATCCGGCATAGGTTTGAGCAATTGCACGTCGTCGGCGGTGTCTTGCAGGCCCTTGTCGACCTTCAAAAAGGGCACAACGCCGCGTTGCTGCCACAAATATTGCGGCGCCGATTGCCCGTCAAATTCCCGGTCCATCGTGTCTTCAAATAGAATCGCGCCCACCACTTTAGCCCCTGTGAAGTCAGGCGCATGCACAATGCGGCTGCGCATGGCGTGAATCATATCAAACATTTCGGCATCAGAGGAGAAAGCTGCAGCGTCAACGCCATAGGCGGCAAGTGCTTTTGGAGTGGAGCCACCGCTTTGATCCAAGGCGGCAATAAAGCCTTGGCCGGCGTGAATTAAGTCTCGTTGATCTTGATATGACATGCGGGCGACCTACTCAAAGTTGAACCTATAGCAGGGGTTTAGGCGGCTTGGCGCAAAGCTTCAATATTGGTGGCGCTAACGGTTTGAAATTAGGCGCGCTTAACGATTTATGCGGTCAGCGCCGCGACGCCGGGCAAATCTTTGCCTTCCATCCATTCCAAGAATGCGCCGCCGGCGGTGGAGATATAGCTAAAGCCATCGGCCGCGCCGGCTTGATTGAGCGCGGCCACCGTATCGCCGCCTCCGGCGACAGAAATGAGCTTGCCCATTTTGGTCAGGGTTGCAGCCGATTGCGCAGCGGTATTGGTGGCCCGGTCAAAGGGCTGCATCTCAAAAGCGCCGAGCGGCCCGTTCCAAATCAAGGTGCGCGCACGGGCAAAACATGCGCCAATGCGCGCCACGGTTTCAGGCCCGGCGTCTAGGATCATCGCGTCATCGGGGCAGGCCTCTGCGGCGACGGTTTCATGGGGCGCATGGGCGGCAAACTCTCGGGCGACGACAATGTCAGACGGCAAAATAATCTCACAGCCAGCGGCTTGCGCCTGTTCCAAAATGCGCCGTGCCGTATCGGCCAGGTCATGTTCACAGAGGCTTTTGCCCACTGCATGCCCCTGGGCTGCGAGAAATGTATTGGCCATGCCACCACCGATGACCAGGTGATCCACTTGCCCCACCAAATTGCTCAAGAGATCCAATTTCGAAGAGACCTTGGCCCCGCCGACGACCGCCACCACAGGGCGCTCGGGCTTGCCCAATGCCGCCTCAAGCGTTGAGAGCTCTTCGGCCATCAATCTTCCCGCACAGGCTGGCCGCAACCGGGCAAGCGCTTCGGTTGACGCATGGGCGCGATGGGCTGCGGAAAAGGCATCATTGCAATAAATATCTCCCAAATCCGCCAAACGTTGGGCCAATTGCGGATCATTGCGCTCTTCGCCGGGTTCGAATCGAATATTTTCAATCAAAATCACTTGGTTTTTGGCAAAAGCGATGGTTTCGCGGGCGCTATCCAGGCTGGTGAATTTCACTGGAACCCCGAGCGCCGCCTCCAGGGCCGGCACCGTGACTTTTAAAGAGAGTGCATCCACGATCTGCCCCTTAGGACGCCCAAAATGGGCGATGAGGATGGGCGTGCCGCCGGATTTCAAAATATGCTGCACCGTGGGCACGATCCGATCAATCCGCGTGGTATCGGTGACGCGGCCATTTTCGACCGGCACGTTGATGTCGACACGGGTGAGCACGCGCTTGCCCATGAGTTGCATCTGATCCAAAGTTTTCCAGCTCATGTCCGTCTCCCTAAATGTTGCTCTGTTAACACCCGATATCGGGCCAAGGTCAACCGGTTGGGCCTTTTCCTTTGCTGGAAATTTTATTAGGTTGCCGAGCAAATCAAAAGGAGCGCCCTAATGGCCGATACACAAACCAAAGATCTCGAAAATACAATCTTGATGGAATTGAAAGATGGGACCGTCACCATCGAGCTTTTGCCAGATGTGGCGCCGTTGCACTGTGAGCGGATGAAAGATTTGGTGCGGACTGGCCAATATGACAACGTCGCTTTTCACCGCGTGATTGATGGCTTTATGGCACAGACGGGCGATGTGGAGCATGGCAATATGGAGGATAACTTCAACCTGCGCGCGGCTGGCACAGGTGGATCAAAGCTGCCTAATCTGCGGGCTGAGTTTTCCAAACTGCCCCATGACCGCGGCACCATCGGTGCGGCCCGGTCGCAAAACCCAGATTCGGCCAACAGCCAGTTTTTCATCAACTTTTCCGACAATCACTTTCTCAATGGTCAGTACACGGTCTATGGCCGCGTCACCTCTGGCATGGAGCATGTGGATGCCATTACCCGCGGTGAGCCAGCGCCGAATCCAGACCGTATGATTTCCATGAAGGTCGCAGCAGATGCGTAGGCTTGCAGCTTTTCTTGCGTGTTTGGCCGGGCCTGCTTTGGCCGGGGGTCTTGAGATTGAGGTCGTTGGCGAGACTGTAAGCGGCACTGTTCAAATTGATTTGCTTGAGGATGTGGCGCCGCTACATGCCGCGCAGATTACGGCACTTGCAGAGCGGGGCGCCTATGACGGTGTGGTGTTTCACCGGGTCATAGAGGGTTTTATGGCCCAAACCGGCGACGTCCGCTTTGGCAAAAATCCCGAGGATATGTCGCGTGCCGGCATGGGGGGCTCCGATTTGGGCAATATCCCAGCCGAGTTTTCAGATGTGCCCTTTGATCGCGGCGTGGTGGGCATGGCCCGCTCGCAAAATCCAAACAGTGCCAACAGTCAGTTTTTCATCATGTTCGAGCCGGGCTATTTCCTCAACGGGCAATATACGGTTGTCGGACGGGTGACCGCGGGGATGGATGTGGTGGATGCGCTGAAGCGCGGGCATCCGCAATCAGGTGCAATCACAGGCCAGCCCGATGTCATGCAGAGGGTAACAGCGGTGGAATAAACAAGGGTGGTTTCAAATTTTTTGGCCATAATAGGCGAAAGGCGCGGTGCACATGTCCCGCGCCTTTTTCATGTTCAGCCATCAAAATCAGCCAATTCGGTGAGCCGCAGCGCCTCTGAGCGGAGCTTGGCAATCGTGCTGAGGTTGACCGGGTCGGCCTCAAAGCTGCCCCAGCTTTGCACCAAAGGATCGGCCTGGGTGCCAGGGGCAATCGGGTATTCGTAATTGTCAGATGCGTAAATCTCTTGGGCAGCTGGCGCGGCAAGATAGGCCATAAGGGCCAGGGCCTCAGCCCGATTGGGCGCAAATTTGGTCATCGCCATGCCCGACACATTCACATGCGTGCCCGCCCCCTCAAACACGGGAAATTCAATTGAGACGCTGCTGGCCCAGTCTTGCTGCTCGGGATCAGCCAGCATTTGGCCCATATAGTAAGTGTTTCCAAGGGAAATATCACATTCACCCGCCCAAATCGCTTTGACCTGCGCCCGGTCGTTGCCTTGCGGTTTGCGCGCCAGATTGGCTTTCACCGCTTTGAGCCAATTCAATGTGTCTGCTTCACCATGGTGATGCAAATAGGCGGCGGTGAGGGCAAGCATATAAGAATGCGTGCCGGAGCGGGTGCAGATACGCCCCTGCCATTTGGGATCTGCGAGATCTTCGTAGCTGGTAACCTCCCCCTTTTTGACCCGCGCCTTTGAGGCATAGATAACGCGGGCGCGGAGGGTCAGGCCAAACCAATGATTGCCGGGGTCGCGATAGGCCGCGGGGATGTTGTCCGTGAGGTTGGCTTCTGTCACCGGTTGGGTCAGCCCGGCTGAGACCACGCTGTGAAGCCGTGAAATATCTGTGGTGAATACCAAATCCGCAGGCGAGCGCCTGCCCTCGGCCCGCAAACGCTCAATCATACCCTTGTTGAGAAAGGCGACATTGACCGCAATTCCGGTCTGTTCGGTGAACCCATCCATCAAAGGCTGGATCAAGGCCGGCTCGCGATAGGAATAGACGTTGACCTCCTGGGCGGCTACGGGGACGGCAAGGGCAAAGGCGCATAGGGCGAGAGCGATGGGGCGAAAATAGGGCATGAGTGTCTCCGGTGTGATGGCGAGGCTATATCCGAGTCTTTTTGTCGGATCAATACCTGATTATTTTACTCAGATATTGTCTCCTCCCGTTTGACCTCATCCCAAAGCGCGTCCATTTCGGCGAGGTTTGACTGAGAAGGCGTCCGGCCATCTTGTTGAAGTTTCGCCTCAACAGAATTGAAACGTCGTGTAAATTTTCCATTTGCGTCCCGTAAAGCCTGCTCGGGATCAAGGCCCATATGCCGGGCCAAATTTGCCATGACGAACATCAAGTCGCCAAATTCCTCGTGACGATGCGCGGCGCTCTTAGCCTCTTTCAGCTCATCAATTTCCTCGCGCAGCTTGTCGAGCACTTGCTCGACATCTGGCCAATCAAAGCCAACCCGCGCCGCACGCTTTTGTAATTTGACCGCCCGTGTCAGCGCCGGCAAGCCCAAAGCAACCCCGTCTAAAGCGCGGGTTTGATCGGCCTGTGCGCGTTCTGCGGCCTTAATGGTTTCCCAGTCAATGGTTTGCTGGGCTGCGGTTTTATCCCGCGATTGATCGCCGAACACATGCGGATGACGGGCCACCATTTTATCGCTGATCGCATCGGCGACACTGTGGAAGGTGAAAAGCCCTTCCTCCTCTCCGATTGCGGTATGATAGACGGTTTGCAGCAGAAGATCGCCCAGTTCTCCCTTCAAATCGGCCATATCGCCGCGCGCAATGGCATCGGCCACCTCATAGGCTTCTTCGATCGTATAGGGGGCAATGGAGCTGAAACTTTGCTCAATGTCCCAAGGGCAGCCCGTGTCAGGATCACGCAGGCGGCGCATGATATAAAGCAACCGTTCAATGCCCCCATCTTTTGCATGTAGCAGATCATCATTCTCCATTGCTTTGCTCCCTCAATTCCGCTTTTCTTGGCCCATAAGGAGCCAGCCCATGCCAATCGTCAACCGTATCGCTGAATTTGCCGAGGATATGAAAGCCTGGCGCCGTCATTTGCATCAAAATCCAGAGCTTGGGTTCGAGTGCCATGAAACTGCCGCTTTTGTGATGGAGCGTTTGCAAGAGTTTGGCATCAGTGAAATTCACAGCGGCATCGCGCAATCGGGGCTGGTGGCTTTGATACATGGCCGTGCGCCCGGTCCGGTGATTGGTCTGCGCGCCGATATGGACGCGCTGCCAATTGAGGAGGCCACCGGGGCCGCCTATGCCAGTCAAGTTCCAGGTAAGATGCACGCCTGCGGCCATGATGGCCATACCACAATGTTGCTCGGGGCCGCGCGCTATTTGGCGGAAACGCGTAATTTTGCCGGCACTGTTGCCTTAATCTTTCAGCCTGCCGAGGAGAATGGTGGCGGGGGTGAGGTTATGGTGCAAGAGGGGATTATTGAGCGTTTTGGAATAGAAACTGTCTATGCGCTGCACTGCGAGCCGGGCGCGCCAGCCGGGCAGTTGAGCACAACGCCAGGTCCGATCATGGCCGCAGTGGACACATTTGAAGTGCATATCACCGGGCAGGGGGGGCATGGGGCCATGCCGCATTTGGCAGTGGATGCCATTCCCGCCGCTGTGTCGATCACCCAGGCCTTTCAAACCATCGTCAGCCGCAATCATAATGCGGTCGAGGATTTGGTGGTGAGCGTGACGCAAATTCACGCCGGCACCATCGACAATGTGATCAATGACAGCGCCTTTGTCGGGGGCACGGTGCGCAGTTTTGCCCGTCCGGTGCAGGATATGGTGGAGCGGCGGATGGGTGAAATTTGCGCAGGGCATGCGGCGGCCTTTGGGGTGGATGTGACATGCACCTATACCCGCGGCTATCCCGCCACGATCAATTCTCCTGAACAATCTGCCTTTGCCAGCCAGGTGGCCGAGGAGGTCTGCGGGACGGCATTGCTAGAGACAGACCGGACCCGCGAGATGGGAGCGGAAGATTTTTCCTACCTTCTGGAGAAACGGCCCGGCTGCTATTTGTTTTTAGGGCAGGGCGAGGGGGCCGCTTGGCACAATGCAGCGTTTGATTTTAATGACGAGGTGTCCCCGGTTGGGGCCTCATTTTTTGCGCGTTTGGTAGAGCGCGCGCAACCTTTGGAGCAGTAAATGGCCTTGAAAGATGCAGCAAATGACGTGGATAATGCCATCACGCGCGTGGGCTATAAAGGCATGTCCTTTGAAAATGCTTTCGGCGGCGCTTTGTCTTTCATGCGTCGTCGCTATTCAAAAGATCTGGAGGGCGTGGATCTTGCGGTCACGGGTGTTCCGTTTGATCAGGCGGTGACCAATCGGCCAGGCACAAGGCTGGGCCCGCGCGCCATCCGTGAAGCGAGCACCCTGCAACCCTGTGATCCGCCCTATGGCTGGGACATCAATCCTTTGGCGGATTTCAATATATGTGACTATGGAGATTTGGCCTTTGACTACGCCAATATCCCTGCCTTTCCCGCAGCTCTTCAGGCGCATATTTCTGGTATTCTGGCTCAGGGGCCAGGGGTTTTGACCCTTGGCGGAGATCATTACATCACCTTCCCAATTTTGCGGGCCTATGCGGAGAAATTTGGCCCCCTAGCCCTGATCCAATTTGACGCCCATTCCGACACTTGGCCGGATGATGATCTGGCGCGTGTGGATCATGGCACTATGTTTTACAAGGCTGTGAAAGAGGGGATCGTGGATGTAAAACGCTCTGTTCAGGTCGGCATTCGCACCCAGAATGATTATGACGCCGGTGTGCATGTCATCGATGCGCCCCGCGTGCATGAACAAGGCTGGGCGACCACCGTGGAACAGATCAAAGAGATTGTGGGCGATCACCCAACTTATCTGACGTTTGATATTGATTGCCTTGATCCGGCTTTCGCACCGGGCACTGGCACGCCGGTTTGGGGCGGCCTGTCGTCGGCGCAAGCGGCTGCCATTTTACGCGGGTTGCGCGGGATCAATATGAAAGGCGGCGATGTGGTTGAAGTCTCACCGCCCTTTGACACCACCGGCGCCACGGCGATTGCGGGGGCGCATGTGGGTATGGAGTTGATGTGCCTATACTGCTGGAACCTGCGCGCAAGCCGGGCCTAAGCTGTCGGCATTGGCGATACAGGGGCGCCTTTGGCTGATCAATGGTTGGCAGGCATGACCTCTGTGGCCAGACCGGTGGCCAGCATCTCTTGCGGGGTCATTAGGTAAATATCCTCGGCAGGTGCTTTTTCGATGGTGAAAAAGTAAAAGGCCTCCGCCTGCGCGCGCGTCCAGCCAATGCCCTCATAAAAACCAATATAGCGTTCATGGGCAGGGTCATCGCGGGGAAGATCGCGGGCTGTGACCCCTGTCACATCGGCCCAAGAATGCACGCCCACCTCTGCGCCGTCTTCCACCACACGCCTCTTGCCGACAAGAAAGAAATCCGTCGCGCCAGAGGCAATGCTGCCCTCTTGTGGCAGGTATGTCTTAACCCCGCGCGCCGCCACCCAAGCCGCCCCGGCCAAATTGGCTTCATCATCAATGGATCCGGGCATCTGACCCAGAACGATTGTATCAATTTGGGGATGTGCGCCGAAGATATCTTTGAGCTGCTCTGGCGTGTAAGAGTTAATCAACCCGCTCATATGCAACTTGTTTCCATCCACGCGAAACTCCGTTGTATAAACGTTATTTTTGTAGATTGCGAAAAAGAACATAGGGAAGGCCCAATACAGACAGCCAAATCCTGCGGTCACGACGGCGAGTGTGATCAATAGTTTTTTCAAATGCTTCAAGCTCCTGTAATATATTGATTTTAGAAAAAAGAACGGCTGAAATCAAGATAAAATCGCCGGCCTGACCTGCACAGAGGGCAAAAAGAGCATGTGATGCGCTTGGCAAAACCCCATGCGCGTGGCTTAAGTTTTCCATTGCCACAGAGCGGCATCGCCCGCAAACTCGGCACAAAGACAAAGGATATGCGAATGCCCAACCAACCAATTTCCGGCAATGATCTGGCCCGTTTTGCTGGGCCGCAAACCTTCATGCGCCTGCCTGAGGCTCAAGGCCCCGCGGGCTTGGATGTGGTGATCATGGGCATCCCCATGGATATCGGCACCTCTTGGCGGTCCGGCACGCGGTTTGGTCCAAAGCAGATTCGCCAAGAAAGCGCGATGATCCGGCCGTATAATTTGCAAACTGGGGCTGCGCCTTTTGACAGCCTGCAGGTGGCTGACATGGGCGATGTTGCCATCAACACCTTCAGCCTTGCGGAGAGTTTGCGCATTATTGAATCGGCCTACGACGGTTTGCACGACTACCCTGTGGTGCCGGCGACGCTCGGTGGGGATCATTCTTTAACCCTGCCAATCTTGCGCTCCATTGCGAAAAAGCACGGGCCTGTGGCCTTGGTGCATGTCGATGCGCATGCGGATGTGAACGATGAGATGTTTGGAGAGCGTGAAACCCATGGGACGGTGTTCCGCCGCGCCTATGAGGAAGGGCTGCTTGTGCCCGATTTGGTGTATCAAATCGGCCTGCGCGGCACGGGATACACCGCAGAAGACTTTTCTGAGGCGGCCGGTTGGGGCTTTAACATGATCACGGCGCCAGAGATTTGGCATAAATCGCTGACCCCACTGGGCCAGGAGATTCGCCAAGCCATCGGTGATCACCCCTGCTATCTGACCTATGATATCGACAGCCTGGATCCCGCCTACGCCCCCGGCACCGGAACGCCAGAGATCGGCGGGTTGACCACGCCGCAGGCCATGGAGCTGATCCGCGCTTTACGCGGATTGAATATCGTGGGGTTTGATATGGTTGAAGTGAGCCCTATGTATGACACCTCGGGCAATACCGCCCTAACAGCGGCGAATTTGATGTTCGAAATCTTGAGCATCCTGCCCGGTGTTGCTTATCGTTGAGGGTCTAACCTGTGATTAAAATTCTTGTCGTGGCGCTGGCGCTTTTTGCGGGCCTGCAACTGGTGGCGCGCTTCTGGCCGCTTGTATATGCGGACTGGCCGGGCGGGCCTATGGCGCCCGGACACGCCACGCAAACGCATCTCAGTGGCTATTATATCCGCCGGGATGATCTGCCCTTTACGCAGATCAGGGCGGCCATCTTGGCCGATCCACGCCACGAAATCGTGATGCAAGACGCGCGGCTTAAAGTGCTCCTGAGATCGCGCTTTTGGGGTTTTAAAGATATCATCGAGCTGTGGCGAGATGAGAGCGGCACCCATCTGCGCGGCCATTCAAGTGTTGGTGGCTCCGATTGGGGCAGCAATAAAAAACGGATTGAGGCTTGGATTGCTGATTAAAATCGCGTCCAAAGCCCTGGCCCCTCTTGACCCCGCAGGCGACATAGGCGAGCTGAAGGCATGATAGCAGAAGATACATTACAGCAGATCATCCAAAGGTTTGAGTTCATCGAGGCTCAAATGTCTGAGGGCGCGGGCGATATTGCCAAATTGGCTAAGGAATATTCTGACCTGCGGCCGGTGGTCGAAGAAGTGCGGGCCTATCAGACCCTGCTTCGCGATATTTCTGATGCTGAAGCGATGATGGATGATCCGGATATGCGTGAGCTTGCGGCCGAAGAGCTGCCTGTGCTCCGCGCCGCATTGCCCAAGGCCGAACATGATCTGCAGCTCACGCTTTTGCCGAAAGATGAGGCGGATGCGCGCCCTGCCATTTTGGAAATTCGCCCCGGAACGGGCGGCGATGAGGCTGCGCTTTTTGCCGCCGATTTGATCCGCATGTATCAGCGCTATGTGGAGGCGCAGGGCTGGGGCTTTGATGTCATCGAAAATCAAACCACCGAACTTGGCGGCGTTAAGGAATTTGTCGCCCATATCAAAGGCGAGGGAGTTTTTGCCAAGCTGAAGTATGAAAGCGGTGTGCATAGGGTGCAGCGCGTGCCCAGTACGGAAAGCGGCGGGCGCATTCACACCTCAGCGGCCACTGTGGCGGTCTTGCCCGAGGCGGAGGATGTGGATATTCACATTGATCCAAGCGACATTCGCATTGATACAATGCGGGCCAGCGGGGCCGGTGGTCAGCATGTGAACACCACCGATTCAGCGGTGCGCATCACCCATTTACCCACCGGGCTGATCGTGGTCAGCGCGGAAAAATCGCAGCACCGCAACCGTGAGATTGCCATGCAGGTGCTCAAAACTCGGCTGTATGATCTGGAACGGGCGCGGGTGGATGGGGAGCGATCTGCCGACCGCAAATCACAGGTGGGCTCTGGCGACCGCTCAGAACGAATCCGCACCTATAACTACCCGCAAGGCCGAATGACCGATCATCGCATCGGTCTCACGCTTTACCGGCTTGAGCAAATCTTACAGGGTGATTTGGACGAAATCATTGATGCTTTGACCTCAGAGGCGCAAGCGGCCTTGCTGGCGGAAATGAACGGATGAGCCAAACTCTCCAGACGGCCTTGACCCATGCTGGGCAAAGGCTTTCGGGCGCCGGTATAGAAGATTCTCGGCGTGAGGCGCGGATTTTATTGGCCTTTGTTTTGGGCATAGACGCGCTGCAAGTGTCTTTGCGGCTCGAGGAGACGCTAACTGCGGAACACTCTGCGGCGTTTGAAGCCGCTCTAAAGTCGCGGATGGCGTATGTGCCGATGTCGCATATTTTGGGCTACCGCGAGTTTTATGAACACCGCTTTATCGTCACCCCCGATGTATTGGATCCGCGGCCTGAAACCGAAGAGCTGGTGGCGCGCGCCCTATCGGCCCCGTTTCAAAATGTCTTGGATCTTGGGGTCGGGTCGGGCTGTATTATTCTATCGCTTTTGGCTGTAAATTCATCGGCGTGCGGAGTTGCGGTGGACTGTTCGGCCAAGGCGCTGGAGGTGGCACGGCGCAATGCCGCAAAATTGCAATTAACGGATCGCGTGCGATTTTGCCGATCTGACTGGTGTGCAGAGATTCCATCCGAGCGCTTTGACCTTATTGTCTCCAATCCCCCCTATATCCACCCAGCCGTATGGAAGGGCTTGTCGCCCGAAGTGCACCATGAGCCAAAATTGGCGCTGACAGACGGTAAAGATGGGTTGAGCCATTACGCGACCATCGCGCATCAAGCGCATGGGTTTTTGGCGGCAGAGGGCCGGTTGTTGTTTGAAATTGGCTATGACCAAGGGGCAGCAGTGGCAGAGATACTGCGCAAAGAGGGCTACCGCGACATCGCCATTTTGGAAGATTTAGACCATCGGCCGCGGGTCGTCTCCTGCCGGGCACGGGCGGAGAAAGCGGAATAATCCGGACAAATAACGATTTTTTGCTTGCTGATTTGACCCAAACATGGTTTGTACAGGGCGTCGAGACCATGCGCAGGCATGTACGACATGAAACCCAATCATGACCCATTGCAGTTAGTACTTAATCGGTCCGTCGCCAAATAGGCTTTTTCAAAACATGAGATCTTCAAAAACGCGCCCTCGCTCGAAGAATAACCGTAATAATAACAATCGCTCCGGCGCGAACATCATGAACCGCGTGTTCGATAGTTCAGGGCCTGAGGGCAAGGTGCGTGGCACGCCTCAGCAAATTATTGAAAAATACCAACAGCTCACCCGTGATGCGCAATTGTCAGGTGACCGCGTGGCGGCCGAAAACTTCCAGCAGCACGCTGAACATTACATGCGGCTTTTGGCAGAAGCGCAACGTGAAATCGAAGCCCGCCGTGAGCAGCAAGATCGCGAGAATCGTGAGAAACAAGCCCAGCGGGATCAGGAACGGGGCGAACGCAATGATCGTTCAGAACCGCGGCGAGATCGCGGCGATGTTGAACAGGTCAAAATGCCCTCCGCCTTGGATGTCGCCGATTTTTCTGATGCTCCGCAACCAGATTTGGCACCTTTGAACCCGGCTGATTTGGCGCAAACGCCGCCCATTGAGCCCAGCAAAAAAGCGGAGCCGGCCAAACCGCGCGTGCGTCGCCGGCCTGCAAAACCGGTTGGTGAGCCGGCGCCTGCAGCTGATGAAGCCGCCAAGCCTGCGCCTGTTCCAGAGGATTAATCGGCCCCTTTGGGCTTTTAAGACCTCCGCATAACCTTGCCGTCAAGCCAAAACATTATGCCTGGTGGCCACACCGGGCTGCGCCTGCCCAGGCCGGCGCTGCCCTCATTTCATGTTGAACTGGCGTTATGCAGAGGTCTTTTTACCACATCTCGCTCCTGCGCGCGCGAAGCGCGGCTGGGTTGTGGTTGGGCAAGTCTAAATGAGAATTCCAAAATCCTCCGTCATGAGGCGAAGGCCGCGTGTGCTAGATTTTATTTAGCCAATCGGCGGGCCAAGGCACAGAATCCCTCTAGCGAAATTTCTTCGGCCCGCGCAGTGGGTTCGAGGCCCGCATCCCGCAGCGCAGTTTCAATGTCAGGTGCCGCAGATTTCAGGCTTGAGCGGAGCATTTTGCGGCGTTGATTGAACGCCATTGCAACGGTGGAAGATAACAGCCCCGCCGGCGCTGGAAAGCGTGGCTGTGCCAAGGCTTCCAGATGGACCACGGCAGAATGGACTTTCGGCGGCGGCGTAAAGGCTTCGGGCGGCAGTTCCATGACCACGGAGGGGGTACTTTTCCATTGGGCTAAAATACCAAGGCGCCCATAGGCCTTTGTTCCCGGCTTGGCGATGATCCGCTCGGCCACTTCTTTTTGGAACATTAAAGTTAAACTGCTCCAAAATGGGGGCCAGTCTTTTGGTGTAAGCCAGCGCACCAAAAGCTCGGTGCCCACATTATAGGGCAGGTTGGCCACCACGCGCACAGGCCCGGTGAGTTGGCCGCGCATGTCAAACTCCAAAGCATCGGCGTTGAACACATCCAAACGGCCGGGATAGGCGGCTGAAATCTCAGACAGCGCAGCCATGCACCGAGGATCTTTTTCCAAGGCCACGACCCGCCGCGCGCCGGCAGCCAAAAGTCCGCGCGTCAAACCGCCCGGACCGGGGCCAACTTCTAAGACGTCATGGCCGCTGATATCTCCGGCCAGCCTGGCAATTTTTGATGTGAGGTTGAGATCCAGTAGGAAGTTTTGCCCCAAAGATTTTTTTGCATCTAATCCATGGGTGGCGATCACGTCGCGCAGCGGGGGAAGGTCGTCAATTTGCATTCTGGCGCGCCTTTATCATGCGATCTGCACAGACTATGGCTTGAACCATTGAGGATGCATCCGCAAGGCCTTGACCGGCAATATCAAAGGCCGTGCCATGGTCGGGCGATGTGCGCACGATGGGCAGGCCCAAGGTGACATTCACGCCACCAGAAAAATCCAAAGTCTTAATCGGGATCAGGGCCTGATCATGGTACATGCACAGGGCCGCATCATAGCGGGTGCGCGCCTGTGCGTGAAACATCGTATCTGCGGACTGCGGCCCGGTTATGGACACTCCGGCGCTTTGCAGCTCGGCAACCCAGGGGGTAATCTGGTCTATGTCCTCCCGGCCAATCTTACCGCCTTCGCTGGCATGGGGATTGAGCCCGGCAACGCTGATGCGCGGTTCTTCTATGCCAAAGTCACGGCGCAAAGCATCATTTAGGATGTGCGCGGTAGTGTGAAACAACTCCCGGGTGATCGCCTTTGCCACATCGCTGATGGGAATATGAATGGTGAGCGGGACCACAGAGAGGGCCGGGCAGGTCAGCATCATCACAACCTGCTGCACGCCGCAGAGATGCGCCAGAAACTCCGTATGCCCTGGAAACTGAAACCCGGCGCCGTCTTGCAAAATCGCCTTGTGAATAGGCGCGGTGCATAGACCGGCCATCTGTCCGGCCTGGGTGAGCCGCACCGCCTGCTCAATGGCAGAAATCACCCCGGCCGCGTTGCGCCGATCAGGTTGGCCAGGATGCGCAGGCTGGGCGAAGTCGATCTGATGCAGCCAAATGTGATCTGGCGGCGGGGGCGCCGTATCGGGTTGAAACAGCGTGACCGGAACACCCTGCGGAAGATGCCGCTGATCGGCAAAAAGAACCATAGGGATGTCACCGCCAATTTCTGTCTGCGCGGCTATAAATATTTCCATCCCGATGCCCGCAGGATCACCGCAGGTGACGGCAAGGGGCGCCTGTGTGGTCTTATTTGTCATCAACAAAGCACCTGTACCAAAAATCAAATTTCAAAGCGCCAGGTGCCAAGACTTCTGGGTTTGAAATTTTGGAAACCACCACCGCAATCGGCGTTAATGATAGACGATATCTGCACTGGCGCGCAGCTCGGCGAGAAACCCGTCAGCCAGGCTCGTGATCCGTGCCGAGCGCAGATTATTTGCAACTTGTCCGCGTGAGACATCTTCCAGTGCCGCATAGACCCGCGCGCAGAGCATGACAATTTCAGCCTGCTCCCCCTCTGCGGTCGGCATGTTATCAAATTCATTTTTATCGAGGCCCATCAGCCGCAGAGATAAAGCTTGGGGAATTTGATCGGGGCTTTCGGAATGAATTGTGAAAGTGAGCGATGGATCCGCTTTGACCGCGCCGTAAAAATCATCGCAGGTATCGGCCATGCGCGTGGCGGATGTCACAGCATCGGCCGGTCCACTCACCCGCGCGTATTCAATGGCCGATATCTCTGGTGATTGTGCCGTGGTCTCTGCCACATCACGCAGTTGAAACAAGACAATGGCATTCGTCACCTCAAGGGGCGTGGTGATCTGACCTGGACGCAAACCGGAAATGATGGGACGCAGACCATCGGGCAGGTCGCTCAGATTGGCCCATTCCAGCCGGCCACCATTCACCCGCGATTGTGCCACTGAAAGCCGGCGCGCTTGTTCAGAGAAATCGGCGGCTGACGTGATGCGCCCCAAGCGTTCCGCCGTCTGACGCGCGCTGTCCAGTTCTTCAGCAGATCCGGCTGGTAGTACAATTTCAGTCAAAAGCACTTTGACCCCGCCCTGAGCTCCCGCTGAGGCGAGCGCGCGGTCAATTTCCGCCTCAGACGGCGCGCTGCGGGCTGCGAAGCGGGCCCGGATAACTTCGCGCCAGGTCACTCCAGCTTTGATGAAATCGCGATAGGTTTGCTCATCAACGCCGTTTTGGGCCAAAGTTTCCAGCAATTGATCGAGATCAAGATTGGCGTTGGCGGCAAACTCTTCCATGGCTTCAACCACCTGCGCGTCGCTCAAATTAATGCCGGCACGGTCAGCGGCTGCCATTTTCAAGCGATCTTCAATCAAGGTGTCGCGCGCGCGCTGCGCCATACCGGAGGAGCGCTGCAAAATTTCCAAAAACCGCTCGCGTTGCTCCAGCTCATAGGCTGTGATTGCGGCCCTGTTCACGGAAATCACCGGATCAAACGGCCCCTGCGCCTGAACTGCGCTGTGGAGCGCGCCGATCAAACCAAGAGCTGCGAGACCTAAGCGCAGGGTGATCTTGAGCATTTCAAACCTCGTTTATGATGCGCCGCATTGACGGCTTTTCTTTATGTTTCTGACGCCTGTAGAAAATCCAGCCAGTGCTACACTCAGACCAAATTCAGTTTTGTCTGTCAATGTAGCGGATGTTGCGAAGCGACGCGAGGCTGAAAAATCCACGATAACGCATTCATTTGCATATTCTAACCCAAACTCGAATTTGGACGCCTCACCGATGGAGGTGTCAAATTGAAATTCTGAAGTGGAGCGCCAATCGGGCAAAAACTGATAGTTCCATTTTAATGCAAGCGAGCTCAACGGCACGTCACGATTTTCCGCCTCATCGGCGGCTAGCCCAACATAGGTTGCATCCAGCTGATGTTTGCTTGTGTGCCAGCTGGCGCGGAGCTCGGATTTTTTGAGCAAACCGACATTCTGAAGAAGGCTGCGTGCGACCAATTCTATGCCCAAAGGGGTTTGCACATGGGCGGCGAGGAGCCAATCGCTCACATGGCCTTGGAGACCCGAGGTCTTAGTGAAGCTATTGGCGTTATCAGTTCGATAAATTCGGCCAATCTCCCATCCAATTTTAGTTTGATTTGGATAATCAATACCGCCGGCCAGCCCGATATTCAGCCGCATACCAGTTTCGATGAGATCAAATCCTGGCGCGCGATTGAAGCGGAACAGATTGCCCTCGTCAAACTCGACCTGGGTACTGTCTTGATTCGGAATGGTGTCTGAATTCGCCATCACCCCAGCCAATTGGATGCGCGGTTCGAGCCGCTGCACGGCTCCTCCGGCAAGCCGCCGGGCGAGGGGCCAGCGCAGACCAAGGCCGCCGCCGCCGGTGATCCGGGTGATGACAGGCGCGATATCTTGGTGCTGGCGCACAATGTAATGGGACGCTTCCAGCTCTGTGGCAAAATCTACAACGACTCCTTTGGGCAGCACCCAGTCGCGGTGATATTTGGCCAGCGAAGAGAGGCGCAGCGTGTCATAGCCGTCAACCTCATCACCGCTGTCGGGTCCGTCGATGGGCGATGTGGAGGAGCGGTAGCTGGTCAATAGGCTTGCTTCCAGATCGAAAACGCCGCCCAAACCCTTGGGATAGCTGCGCTGTTGTGCAATGGCTTCGGTGACCAGGGTTGGCTGGGTGGCGTTGTTCTCGCTGTCGCGCAAGGAATGATAATTGGAGAACCGCAGCTCAAGATTGCGGTTTCTTCGGCTGCGCTCAAGGGTGATTTTGTTTTCCAGCCTATCAATTTCTTTGACATCATATTCAAACAAATAGGCCGGATCGCTGGTGCTTTGCAGCTGACCGCGAAGCGCGTAGCCACTGTCTAAGGCAAAATCGGCTGTGCCAAAGAGATAGCCGCGATCTTGGCCGGCAAGAAGCGTGTCGCGGGAATAGGCGCCTTCAAGCTCAATGGTGCCGGTGTGATAGGCATGGCGATATCTCAGGCCAAGGGTCTTGGTGCGTGACGAGACCATCGGCGACAGGGTGATATCGTGATGATCACTTAGTTTTATGAAATAGGGCGTGCGGATCGCGGTTCCTAATGTCGTTGAGGTGGTCAGCTCGGGAACCAAAAACCCTGTGGCGCGTTTCAAGCTGGGATCGGGCAGCCGCAAATAGGGAAAGAAAAACACGGGCACATCCATGACACGCAGCTGTGCTTGTTCAAAATAAATTTGCTTTTCGCCGCTGTCATGCACGATCCGTTTGGCCCGGATTTGCCAAAGCGGTGTCTGACCTGTGCAGATAAAACAGGAGGTGGCCGAGACATTTGAGGCCTGGCTATAGGTTGCATTCAAGCGGGAAATTTGGGCTGCTGCAATTTGCACTTGCTGGCTCAAAATGATCCGCGCACTTGTGATGATCCCGGCTGAAAGATCGGGTGACAGATCGGCTTGATCTGCCAAAATGACTGTGCCGCTGGCGTCTTGCAGCTTGATGGGCCCGGTCAGCGACAATTGCCCGTCGCCGCTGGCATAGGTGATGTCTTGGGCGGTGATCCGAACGCCGCTATGCCAGACCACCACGGAACCACTGGCCCGCAGGGTGCCATTGGGCAAAATTTCAATACGGTCGGCAATCAAATGGGCCGCGTCCTGTGCCCAAAGCGCCTGGGCCCCGGTCACCCATAGGAGCGTGAGAAGGAGCAGTCTCATCTAGCCGTCCTCTGTGTGCAAAAGAAACGCCAGTGAGAGGCCAATGGCTGCGACGGGCGGGATCCATGCTGCCCAAATTTCTGGCAATTGGCCATTTTCACCGAGTATTTGGGCAAAATTGCGCAGAAAATAAAGGCCGAAGCCAAATAATAAGGTCATGAGCACGCGCAGACCTGTTCGATTTTGCCGACCATGTCGCATCGTGAATCCCGCACCGATCATGACGACAGAGGCCAGAAATAAGGGCAGTGCCAACTCCATATGAAACCAAACCCGATGGCGCCTTGCGGAAAAGCCGGCTTTTTCCAACTGGCTGATAAAGGCGGGCAATTGCCAGATCGGAATGGAGGACGGGCTGCCAAAGCTGTCGTGAATATGATCTTTGGTCAATTCGGTTGGAATGTTATACTGCCTTTTCGTATCGGCCTCGGCTTCCGGATTGCCGCCGATTTCCAACTGCCATTCCTTCGCATTGATAAGATGCCAAAAGCCGTCCTCTAACGTCGCTGTTGTGGCCGCAATGCGCCGGGTGGCCTTGCCGCTGAGATCGAATTCGTAAAGCGCCACGTCAAACAAGCGCGTCCCATCCAAATTGCTCCGCTTGGCATGTATCACCGTTTGCGCCTGGTCATCGCCTTGGCGCAACCAAAGCCCTGTGCTTGAAACAGAGACGGCGCTGACCCGTGATGTGAAAAAACTCGACGAAAGCAGCTCATGTTTTTTCTGCGTGCCCGCCACGATTGGGTTGACGATGGTGACCGCCAAAAGTCCGATCACCAGTGAGGTGAGGATCGGCCCATAGAGGGCGCGCAGAGCTGAGCGGCCAGCGGCCCGGGTCACGACCAATTCACTGCTGCGCGCCAGGCTCAAAAACAACATGATTGAGCAGAGCACTGTGATCAACGGGAGCAGCTGGTAGAGTGCGCTTGGTACATAGAGCGCCACCAAATGCGCTTTCTGGCTGAGCGTGACATCCAAGCCTCGAAACCGGCGCATTTGCTCGATGAAATCCAACAAGACGAACAAAATCAAGAACCCGCCCAAAACATAGGTAAAAGCCAGGGCAAAACGTCGGGCAAAATACAAATGCAAAATCATATGCCAGCCGCCTTATCCGAGTTCCAGATTTGATCGGCCGTGAAGATGATGCCGTAAGACAGCACAGCGCCGCATAGGAGGGGCAGGTAGAGAACCCAAAGCGCATCATGATTTTGGCGGCTGTAATCCATGCATAGGCCTTCGATAAATTTAACCAAAATCAGACAAATTACCGCCACCAGGATTGGGCGCCATAGGCCGAAACGGCTGTATCGGGCCGTGACCATCACGGCAAAGCCAATCAGCACCAGACACATGGACAATAATGGTCCCGCCAGTCGCTGATGCAGCGTATAGAGCATGTCAAAACGGGCGCTTTCACGCATATCTGGCACGCTTATGAGTTGCGCGATCAGCTGTAGGCTGGTGAAATGTTCTGAGCGCTTGGCTGCGGTGCCGCCTGGGCTGACAATCTGACCAATATTTATGACGAAATCATTGAACCGCGTGACGGCCAGTTTATCGGTGGTCAGATCGAGGTTTTGAATGACACCATCAATCAAAACCAAGCGTGGCCCAACCTCTGAACGCACCAAAAAGGCCTTGGCTGCTGAATAGGTGATATTTTTACCCGGGTCTGAAGCATCATTGAGAAAAACGCCTTCGAGCTGACCCTCGGCGGTGATATGGCGCAAATAAAAGGTGATGGTATCGCTCGGGGTTAAGAACTTGCCTTCGGTGAGCAGCCTTGCGGTCAGGTTTTCCGCAACTTCCATCTGCCTTTGATGTAATTGCGCTTGGCTAATTGGCACTAAGATGCTGCTGAGCACCAAGGTTAAGACAGCCAGGCTGATGGCAAAGCCCCAAACGGGCTTGGCAATCTGAGCCACCGACAGGCCCGCGCTTTGCACAACCACCAACTCTCGGTCTGTCGCGAGACGATGGATCACATAGATGACCGCGGCAAATCCGGCGATTGGGGCGATTACAAAAATCATCCAGGGAAGGGTCAAAGAGGTGAACTCCAAGAAAACCAATGCCGATTGACCATCGGCAATCAGCCGATCAAACAGGCTCACCGCGCGGTTGATCCAATAGATCAACACCAATACCAATGCAAAAAACCCAAACATTTTGAGCAATTGCTTCAGAATATATGTGTTGATCCGCCCCATATGGCCCCCGCAGTGATCTTGTGTGTACTGCTAAAGGAAATTGCACAGAACAGAAACATGAATCTGGTCAAAATCAATGCGACAGGCTAGGCTTTGCCCATATTTTTGAAAAGGAACACCCATGACACCGCTGCCAAAGTTTACCATCTCTGAGTTGGAATTAGATCGCTTGCAGGACTATGAGGGGCAAATCGTGCTTTTGGTGCAAGAGGATGGCCGCATGGATGTGGTGGGGCGTCGGATCAACAAGGCAACCAAGGGGGCCCTGGCCAGATTTTTGGCCTCCAAAGGCTTTGAAGATTTGGAGGCCGGTAAAGTCATGACCCTCTCTTATCCCACCGGCTTGATGGCCCGTGCGGTGAGCCTGGCGAAAATTGACCGCAATTGTACGCAAGGCGCGGCGCGCAGCTGTGGCGTGGAGATCGCCAAAGCCAGCGTCAGTGAGCGCTTCGTCATTGCGTGCAGTAAATTCAAGCGGATCAGCGATTTAATCGAAGGCATGGCGCTGCGCAATTATGAGTATTTGGATCAAAAAAGCGACGCTGCACCAAAACCCTTTGATGTGGAGGTGATGGGGCCAGATGCGCTGGAACAGCAGGCGGAGATTGAGACGAAATTGGCCGTATTGGACGGGGTGTTTTTCACCCGAGATCTGACCAATGCGCCGGCCAATGTGCTGACAACAAGCCATTTCGCCGAGCAGCTTGTGGCTTTGAGCGATTTGGGGCTCGAGGTCGAAGTTCTCGAAGAGGCGGAGTTGGAGAAACTCGGTATGCGCACCTTGCTTTGCGTCGGCCAGGGCTCTGACAGCCCCTCGAAGGTTGTTGTCATGCGCTGGACCGGCGGCGGCGAGGAGGCGCCATTCGCTCTGGTCGGCAAAGGGGTTGTCTTTGACACGGGCGGCATTTCCTTGAAACCGGCTGGTGGCATGGAAGATATGACCATGGATATGGGCGGCGCAGGTGTTGTCGCCGGGGTGATGAAAGCCTTGGCGCAGCGCGATGCCAAGGCCAATGTGGTCGGCGTCGTGGGACTGGTGGAAAATATGCCCTCCGGCAATGCCGTGCGCCCTGGAGATGTCATCAAATCCATGAAAGGCGATACGGTCGAAGTCATCAACACGGATGCCGAGGGCCGTTTGGTTTTGGCGGATATTCTTTGGTACACGCAAGAACGTTTCGCACCCAGCGGCATGATCAATCTGGCGACTTTGACCGGAGCCATCATCATCGGGCTGGGCCATGAAATGGCCGGTGTGTTTTCCAATGACGACAAATTGTCAAAGGATTTCATCACGGCGGCCACGGCCGAAGGCGAAGGCGCTTGGCGTATGCCCTTGGCGCCGGCCTATGACAAAATGCTCAAATCGCGCATTGCTGATATGAAAAATGTGGGCACGCGGGCGGCGGGCTCGATCACGGCTGGGCAGTTTCTGCAGCGGTTTGTGAAAGAAGATATGCCTTGGGCGCATTTGGATATCGCTGGCGTGGCCTCCATTGCCTCGGAAAGCGCCTTTGCGCCTAAAGGCGCCACCGGATGGGGCGTGCGGGCCTTAAACCGTTTGATCGCAGATCATTACGAGGCAAAGGGCGAGGATGCGCCGGGTGAGTGAGGTCTATTTTTACCACCTGACGCGCCAGAGGGTGGATCAGGCCCTGCGCCCACTTTTGAGCAAATGCCTGGCCAATGGCTGGAGGGTGGTGATCCGAGGCCGTGAGGCGGCGGAAATACAGCAGCTCGATGATGCCTTGTGGCAGGGACCGGCCGAAGAGTTCCTGCCCCATGGTCTTGCCGGCGCAGCTCAGGAGGCCGATCAGCCTGTATTGCTGGCGCTCGAGGGTCATGAGGCGCCGCATGATTGTTTGATGTGCATCGGCGGCAGCGCCGTCACCGCCGATGAGGTCCTATCCAGCAAGCGCGTGTGTATCCTATTTCAAGATGACAATGGCCAGCACATGCAAAACGCGCGGGCGCAATGGAAATCTCTGACAGAGGCGGGGATTGCGGCGAAATATTGGAGCCAGGCCCAAGGCAATTGGGCGCTTCAGGCTGAGAAAGAAGCCAGCAATGCCTAGGTCTACGCCCTAAAGGCCCATAGGTTTTCAAACGGGTTCAGCGCCGCAGGATCAGTTGATCTTGGGCAATTTCAATCCGCCCAAAACGCCCGAGGTAGCTCATACCCAACAGGCTCTTGTCCATCTCACCGCCATTGATTGATACGGAGATGCCTTGGTCCAAATAGGGGCCAAGGCGAATGGTTTTGAGGCGGCTATAGGCAATGGGCACAACGCCATTCGCAGTGCGCGCGCTGCCCAAAAACGCCAGTTCGTCTAAGTCAAAGCCAATGCGCGCGGCATCTTTTCGCGACAAAACGATATCACTGGCCCCCGTGTCGACCAGAAAATCAATTTCGGTGCCATTCACCTCAGCTGTCACATAGTAATGCCCGTCGGGCGCGCGGGGCAGGGCAATTGCGCCGTCCTGCCGGGTGATGGGCAAGCTTTTGCGGCCATAATCGCGACTGATATCGCCCCAGAGGCCATAAATGGCCATGCAGCCCATGAAGATCATGCCCCAGACCAGAGCCATTTGCAGCGATTTGCCGACCGATTGGCGATGGCTCGCCAAATAGGCGCCGCCCAAAGCCAAGAGCAGCAGGGCCAAATATCCAAGACTTGCAAGTGAGTCGCCGCTCATGTCAGCCTTCCTAATATGCGCGAGAGAGCCACTTTAGCCAAAGGTCGCGCTAAAGCCCAGCAATCCGTTTAAGATAAATTGCACCGCTAAGGCCGCCAATAACATGCCCAAGACCCGGCTGACCACCAAAATTCCGGTTTGCCCTAAGGCGCGCTCCATCACACCTGCGAGCATGAATAGAATAAAGGCTGTGAGAACCACCGCGCCCATCACCATAATCACACTGATTTGCTGCAAAAGATTGCCCTGAGCCTCATTGGTCAACAATATGACCGTCGCAATCGCCCCGGGTCCGGCAATCAGGGGTGTGGCCAGAGGGAAGACCGATGGATCGTTGTCATCATCCTCAACGTCATCGCCCTTGGTGCTGCGCCGTTTGGCGCGCAGCTCAAATAGCATTTCTAGGGCGGTTAAGAACAATAATACCCCACCGGCAATTTGAAAGGCCGGCATCGAGATTCCCGCAAACCCCAAAACAGACTCGCCGAAGAATCCAAAGAGCGCCAGAATAACAAAGGCGATCATACAGGCGCGCATCCCAATGGCCTTGCGCTTTTTGGGCTCGATTCCCTGGGTCAAAGCCACAAAAATCGGCGCCAGGCCGATCGGATCAATCACCACGAATAAGGTCGCAAAAGCCCAAATCAGCGGCAGCGTATCAATCAACTCAGACATTTTCCAATTTCTCTACAGTTTCACTGGCGTTGAGCCATAGCTTTTCGGCCCGCAACAGGGCGGTCTCCACTTCATGAAACTTTTTTTGCCAGACCGCAAGGTCGGCGGCATTATGATCCTCATAGAGCTTTGGATCCGCGAGCTTTTCTTGCAATTTTTCATGCATCACGGTGATTTTTTCGATACGCTCTTCTGCGCGTTTCAGCTCGCTGCGGGCCGCAATCCGCAACTCGCGTCCGGGCTTTTTGATCTTGGGCTTTTCAGAGGATTTCTTGGGCGCAGCGCCGCCGAGAAGAAAATCGCGATAGGCCGCGAGATCTTGGTCAAACGGTGTGACCCGACCGCCCGAGACCAACCACAAACGGTCGGCCACGAGCGATAAAAGATGCATGTCATGGCTCACCAAAATCACCGCGCCAGAATAGGTTGTCAGCGCTTGCACCAAGGCCTCGCGGCTTTCGATATCCAGGTGGTTTGTCGGCTCATCCAAAATCAGCATATGCGGCGCATCCAACGTGGCCAGCAAGAGCGATAGCCGCGCCTTTTGCCCGCCTGAGAGACGCGCAACCACTGTATCGACCTGATCGGGCCCCAGACCAAAGCCCGAGAGCATGGCGCGCAGGCGGGCCGGGCTGTGATCGGGGCGTTCGGATTGCAGATGTTGCAGCGGTGTTTCGTCGAGGTTCAGCTCATCGACCTGATGCTGGGCAAAATACCCAATGCGCAATTTGTTATGGGTCACCAGCCGCCCGGCAGAGGTTTTGAGCCGGCCAGAGATCAACTTCGACAGGGTTGATTTTCCTTCACCGTTCTTGCCCAGAAGCGCAATGCGGTCGTCCTGATCAATCCGCAACTCCAGCTGAGATAGGATATCCGGCCCGCCATAGCCGACGGCGCCGTTTTCAATCGCAACAATGGGCGGTGACAGCTCTTCGGGCTGCGGGAAGGTAAAGACCCGCTTTGCCACCTCCTCCGGCGGGGTGATCAGCTCCATGCGCTCCAGCGCCTTGACGCGCGATTGCGCTTGTTTGGCCTTGGAGGCCTTGGCCTTGAAGCGATCGACAAAACTTTGCAAATGCTCGCGCTGCGCTGATTGCTTTTTCGCCGCGGCCGCTTGCACCGCGCGTTTTGCGGCGCGGGTTTTGGCGAATGTATCGTAATTGCCTTGGTAGAAGGTCAATTGCTTGTTCTCAAGATGCAAGATCCCGCCCACGGCGCGGTTGAGCAAGTCGCGGTCGTGGCTGATCACCACCACCGTATGCGGATAGCGCGCCAAAAAGGCTTCGAGCCAGATGGTGCCCTCAAGATCGAGATAGTTGGTCGGCTCATCCAGCAGCAAAAGATCTGGCGCGGAAAACAACACCGCCGCCAAGGCCACCCGCATCCGCCAGCCGCCTGAGAAGTCAGAGCAGGGGCGCTTTTGCGCCGCCTCGTCAAAGCCCAGACCTTTGAGAATGGCAGAGGCGCGCCCTTCGGCGGACCAGGCATCAATATCGGCCAGACGGGTTTGCACCTCGGCGATTCTGTTGGGATCTTCGCTGGTATCGGCCAAGAGCGCCGCCCGCTCGACATCTGCGGCCAAAACCGTGTCGAGCAGCGACAGATCATTGGCCGGGGCCTCCTGCGCTACGCCGCCAATCTTGGCCCGACGGGGCAGTTCAATCGCGCCGCTTTCCAGCGCCAATTCCCCGCGTATAATGCGAAAAAGCGTGGTTTTTCCCGTGCCATTGGGGCCGACAAAGCCCACTTTATGGCCGGTGGGAATGGTTGCACTGGCGCCCTCAAACAAGCGGCGGCCATCGACGGCATAGGTGATATCTTGGATTTTCAGCATGGCTCTCCCATGACGCGAAGCGCAGGAAAGGTCAATCCCGCCGACCGATCAACCCGGTGAGAACCGCCGCGCCTATGGCGGTAATCACCCAGCCGGCCATTTGCACAAGCCAGCGCAGCCGGTGGCCCCAATCGCCCCACCCGCCCCGTTCGGCTGAGGGCGCCCAATTTTTTTCCTGCCCCAAAGCATCCAGCGGGATAAATAAATCGAGCGCATAGAGAAAGGCGCTAAAGCTTGTATAGTCGCGCCCGGATGTGGTCTGCGCCCAAGCGTCCATCTGCGTGCGCCAGAGTGGCGAGTCGGGGTGGAGGGGCTCCGTTGGGAAACTGTCCAGCCAGTCCTGCGAGGTCAAGACGACCGAGGAGGTCGGCGCAAACTGCCCGTGGATGTGGATTTGCTGGGCACAACAGATGGTGATCCCCAAGATAACGGCGATCCAAAACAACACCCGCGAGGGCTGGTGCCCATATCCGAACATCCATTTGAAAGGCAGGCTCAGGAACGGGCGAAGCAACATGACCAGCGCAAACAATCCCCACCATTCATTTCCTTGAACGGCTTGTTTCATATCTGCGTCGCGCTGAAGATCTTCGCGCTTGATCATCACAGTATTGACCGCAGAAATCATCCCCTGTCTGCGCAAGACATTGGCCAGCTGCACATAGGGTTGCGGGGTGAACGGGCGCACAGAAGCGTCATGTTTGGTCAGCCAGTCCAAGCGTTCCTGCACATCCATTTTGCTTTCGATCCGGTCATAGCGAAAGGAAGACAGGCGCAGGCGCTTCACAGACGTCCAAGAGCCGGGACTATCAACCAGGGTGCCAACCTTGGCGTCGATTAAATCAACCTCGATCCCGTCGCCCTCTATATCCGCCCATACAAACTGGGCCCGCACCCGCATTCCTTGAGCATCTAAACCCGTGGTGAGGGTGGCGCTGGACAGAACCAAATTTCCGGCAATCTCCGCCCGGTTCAGATTTATCCTGCCCCGGGCTTCAAATTCGTCCTGCAAAAACACATCCGCCCCAACTATTGTGGCATCACAGTGCAGCGCAATACCCTCTGCCAAAAACTTGCCGCGGTTGCAGGCCATCTGCCCGTCAATCTTCGCGCGGACCAGATTGACCTTTCCGTGGGCCTCAAATTCATTACGCAAAAATACACTTGCTCCGACTGATATGCCATTGCAGTTCAGCGCCATAATCGCTGCCAAAAACTTACCGCGGTCACAGTCCAGCTGCCCGCCAATCTTCGCGCCGACCAGCTTGACCTCTCCTTGGGCCTCAAATCCAGTACGCAAAAACACAGCCGCCCCGACTGATATGGTATCGCAGTTTAGCGCCAGACCCTTTGCCAAAAACTTGCCGCCGGCGCAGTCCAACTGCCCGTCAATCGTCGCGCCGGTCAAATCGACCAGACCGGTCGCTTGAAATCCAGCCCGCAGATGCAGCGGCCCGTTGCACTGCAGGCGCTGCGCATCCAGTTTGGGCAAATGAGTGCCGGTCAGGTGGAGAGCGGGAAGGGTGCAATCGCGCAGCATGACATCTTCTTCAAGGGTGCAATTGAGCAGCACCAGCGGCACCGGCAGGGCCTCGCCCTGAAGATCCAGCTTTCCGGTGATCCATGCACCTTCAATCCACAGCCCGCGGGCCGGGGGGGTGCAATCGCCGGTGCCGAGCAAGAGCGCCCGGATCAGCCCGGCGCGGATGGTGTTGTCGGCACTGCCCTTTTCGGGCCGTTCCATACTGAATATTGTATCGTCCCCCTCGCGGCAGGCTTGGATCAATCTCAGTTCAGCGGGTTTATTATATTTTTCTATCTGCATGGAAATCATTTTGTCTGAATATGGCGCAGGTTAGCCGATTGCGCCGGCCCGCGCAATCTCGCCCGCCGCCGCCGCGCCGGTGCAATCAAGGCTTTCCAATCCGCCCGCCGCATGCTAACGCGCCGGACAATATCAATCCGCAATAGAAAGGCCCTTGAACATGGCTCTGGAACGCACATTCTCAATCATCAAACCTGATGCAACCCGCCGCAACCTGACCGGCAAGATCAATGCCAAATTCGAAGAGGCTGGCCTGCGCATCGTGGCGCAAAAACGCATTCATTTGACCATGGCTCAGGCCGGTGAATTCTATGCGGTGCATAAAGAGCGCCCGTTTTACGGTGAGCTGTGCGAATTCATGGCCTCCGCTCCCATTGTGGCGCAGGTTTTGGAAGGCGAAGGCGCCATTGCCAAGAACCGCGAAGTCATGGGCGCAACCAATCCCGCAGATGCCGCCGCCGGCACCATCCGCGCAGAATTTGCCGAATCTGTTGGTGAAAACTCCGTGCATGGCTCAGATGCGCCCGAGACTGCCGCACAAGAGATTGCCTATTTCTTTTCCGGTCTCGAACTGGTTGGCTAAATAAAACCCATCGGGTTTTTGGGCTGCACCCTTCGGGGTGTGGCCTTTTTTATCGCCGCAGGCCTGTGCCGATGCAATCTAGAATTTTTTCAATGCCGTGATCGTTGAGACCCCGGTGCTCGGCAACCAGCGCGTCGAAATCCCCGCGCAGGGCCGCTTTCTCCGCGCCTTTGCAATCGTTCCATGGGCGGCCTTGCAGCGCCATGTGCAGTACATAATAGGCGATGAAATGCGGCCGCGCGCCGGAGCGAAGCAATCGGCGGTAGGCCTCATCTGCGCCGCAGGCCCGCAAGGCCTCCGCGGTCGGGATGCCGGCCGCATTTAACTCGGCTTCCATGGCCGGTCCAAGATTGCGTATGGTCGAAATGGCAGTCATGCGAGGGCAGAGGGGTCACATTTGGATCTCCCCACCCATGAGCGGCCTCACAGGTGGGGCGTGCCTTGTTGGTTATGCGTCTTGGCGCACGGTTTGGCGCTGCTTGCCCAGGCCAGAGATTTCAAGCTCCATCACATCGCCGGGCTTGAGGTAGACCGGCTCCGGTTTCATGCCCATCCCCACGCCCGGAGGGGTTCCGGTGGTGATGACATCTCCGGGGTGGAGCGTCATGAGCTGGGACAGATGGCTGATAATTTGCGCGACCGTGAAGATCATGGTCGCCGTATTGCCGGTTTGCATGCGTTTGCCGTTCACATCCAATGACATGTCGAGAGCCTGCGGATCGGCAATTTCATCGCGCGTGACGAGATAGGGGCCGGTGGGGCCGAAGGTGTCACAGCTTTTGCCCTTGGTCCATTGCCCGGTCAGCTGCGTTTGAAAGTGCCGCTCTGACACATCGTTGACGATGCAATAGCCGGCCACATGGTTCAAAGCCTCGTCTTCGCTGACATATTTTGCCGCTGTGCCAATCACTACGCCAAGTTCCACTTCCCAATCGGTATGGGTCGAGCCGCGGGGCATCACCACATCATCATTGGCGCCCACGATGGCGGAATTGGCTTTGAAAAACAAAATGGGATGTTCAGGGATGGCGGCTCCGGTTTCTGCGGCGTGGTCGGAATAATTCAAGCCGATGCAGAGAAACTTGCCGATATCGCCCACAACTGGGCCTAGGCGCGGTGACCCGTTGACCGCAGGCAAGGCGCTTGGGTCCAGCGCCCGCAGGCGGGCCAAGGCCGCATCGCCGAGCACGCTTGCGTTGATATCTGTCACATGATCCGAAAGGTCGCGCAGCACACCTTCGGGATCGATCAAACCGGGGCGCTCTGCGCCAGTGTCGCCATAGCGGACTAATTTCATAAAAAACTCCTAGTGGTTGTCACGCGGCATATGTTTGCGCGCGATGTCTTGATATTCATGCGCCCCGTCTAGAGTCATGCCTTCTGAGAAGGGTCTGACTTTTTCGCGGAACAATTCTTGCCAAGGGGTTTGGCTGTCAGGGGTGAAGGGACGCGTGCCAAGAGCGGCCCTGCGGCGCTCAAGCTCGGCCGGTTCAACCAGCATATCGGCAGTGCAGGCATTCAGATCAATCCGGATGATATCGCCAGTTTGCACCAGACCCAAGCCGCCACCATCTGCCGCTTCCGGTGAGGCGTTTAGGATTGAAGGTGATCCAGAGGTGCCCGATTGCCGCCCATCGCCCAAACAGGGCAGGGAGGTGATGCCCTTGGTCAAAAGATAGGACGGCGGGCGCATATTTACGACCTCCGCCCCGCCGGGATAGCCAATTGGTCCGGCGCCGCGCATGATTAGGACGCAGTTCTCATCGATGTTCAGACTTGGATCATCAATGCCGCGGTGGAAGTGTTCCGGCCCGTCGAAGACGATGGCGCGCCCTTCAAAGCAATTTGGGTTGGCCGGATCAGACAGGTAGCGCCTGCGAAACTCTTGTGAGATCACCGAAGTTTTCATGATCGCGCTGTCGAACAGATTGCCTTTCAAGTTGATAAAGCCGGCAGCATCAACCAGTGGCGCTGTGACTTGCTTGATCACATCGGTATTGGTGCTGCGGCAATCTTGGCAATTCTCAGCAATGGTTTTGCCATTGGCAGTTAGGACATCCGGATGCGGCAGCAGCCCTGCGGCGAGCAATTCGCCGATCACCGCCGGCACGCCACCGGCCCGGTGGTAATCCTCGCCAAGATATTCGCCTGCCGGTTGCAGGTTGACCAAAAGCGGCACCTTATGGCCGAGCTTTTGCCAATCATCATTGTTCAAGGCCACGCCAAGATGTTTGGCGATGCCGTTCAGGTGAATTGGCGCATTGGTCGAGCCGCCGATGGCTGAATTGATGACAATGGCGTTCTCAAAGGCTTCGCGGGTCATGATGCGGTCAGGTCGCAGATCCTCATGCACCATATCGACAATCCGCAGCCCGGTTTCATAGCTGATCTGCCCACGCTCGCGGTAGGGCGCTGGGATGGCGGCGGAGCCGGGCAATTGCATACCGAGCCCCTCGGCTAGGGAGTTCATCGTCGTGGCGGTGCCCATGGAGTTGCAATAGCCAACAGAAGGCGTTGAGGAGGCCACCATATCCATAAAGCCGTCATCATCGATTTCACCTGCGGCCTGCATCTCGCGGGCCTTCCAAACGATCGTGCCAGAGCCCGTGCGCTTGCCGCCGAACCACCCGTTGAGCATTGGGCCAACGGATAGGGCAATGGCAGGGATATTGACGGTCGCGGCCGCCATCAACAAAGCCGGCGTGGTTTTGTCACAGCCGATATTCAGCACAACCCCATCAATCGGATAGCCAAATAGGGTTTCCACCAAAGACAGATAGGCCAGGTTTCTGTCCAACATGGCCGTTGGGCGTTTGCCGGTTTCCTGAATGGGATGCACCGGAATTTCAATCACCGTGCCGCCGGCGGCAATGACCCCATCGCGCACCCGTTTGGACAGTTCAATATGGTGGCGATTGCAGGGGCTAAGGTCGCTGCCGGTCTGGGCAATGCCAATGATAGGCTTGCCCGATTGCAGCTCGTGGCGTGTCAGACCGTAGTTGAGATAGCGTTCGAGATAGAGCGCTGTCATCTCTTGATTGTCGGGATTGTTGAACCACTGTTGGGATCGCAATTTCGGTTTGATATCTGACACGCGGATCGTCCTCGTTAAGTTAAAATTTTGGTCGCCAGTGATTAGTTTGACCAGCCGCCATCAATGACCTGTGTTGTGGCGGTCGTGAAGGCACTTTCATCCGATCCTAGGTAAACTGCAAGGGCTGCGATTTCTTCGGCTGTGCCAATGCGGCCCATGGGTTGGCGGGCAACAAAGTCTTTCATGGCTTGCACCTCATCTCCAGTGGCGCGCAGGCGATCATGTAGAGAGGGGCTTTCAACGGTGCCGGGACAAATGGCATTACAGCGAATCCCCTGTTTGATGTAATCCATGGCCACGGATTTGGTCAGGCCGATCACGGCCGCTTTGGTTGTGCCGTAGATAAAGCGATTGGGAGCGCCAATAATAGAGGAACAGGCGGAGGACATATTGATAATCGAGCCGCCCCCACGTTCCAGCATACCCGGTAGCGCGGCTTGGATGGTGCGCATCATCGAGCGGACATTGAGGTTGAATGCAAAATCCCATTCATCTTCCGTGGCATCGATTATGGTCCCGTGATGCACAAAGCCCGCGCCATTAAACAAAATATCTGGCTGCGCGCGGTCGATGCCCTCACGGGTTGAGGTCGCGTCAAGCACGTCGAGCACATAGGTTTCCATTTGCCCCGTGCAGGCACTTTGCACCTCAGCCAAAGTCTCAGGATTAATGTCTGTGGCAAAGACTTTGGCGCCTTCAGCGGCCATGGCCAAAGCGGTGGCTCTGCCAATGCCTTGTCCTGCGGCGGTTACCAAAGCGCGTTTTCCTGAAAGTCGTCCCATCTGGACCTCCTGTCTTGTATTTTGAGATGGTGAATGTGCATGGCTCTTTGCCATTAGGCAATAAGGTTTTGGAACAAATCTGTAATTTTATAGCCATGGCGCTTCGGTGCCATAGGCTGGGCGCCATGGGGGGCGGTCAGAACCTCTAAAAGACATCTGCATAACACCATCTCAACACGAAATGAGGGCAGTGCCTGCCTGGGCGGGCGCATATGTTTGGTGGCGAAGTCACTGCAAAATTTGTGCAATAAAAATATATATCAGTATACCCAGATGGTGAATGCGCCTACCGGGGGGCAGGCAGGCGCAGCCCGGTGTTGCCACCGGGCAAAGTGTTTGGCTTGGCGGTTGGGTTATACAGAGGTCCTTGTTAGGTGACTTAAGCTGTTGCAATTTGCCAAACCCAGCCGCACAAATGCGCCAAGGGCGGCAGGCCCGCGTTGCTTACAAAGGGTCAAGTTATGTCAAACCATCAGAAGATCGCAGTCTTGGGAACAGGGCTTATGGGTGCGCCTATGGCGCGGAACTTGTGCCAAGCAGGGTTTTCAACACGGGTCTGGAACCGTACGGCTGCAAAGGCTATGGCCTTGAGCGCCTTTGGGGCTGTTGTGGCGGAGCATGCGGCCGCGGCGGTCGCTGAGGCAGATATCGTCATCTCCATGCTGTCGGATGGGCCGACCGGGGTGTTGGTGCAATCTGACCCGGCGCTGCGCGCCGCCGTGCGGCCTGGCACGGTCTGGGTAGAGATGGGATCCATCAAACCTGAAGAGGCCCGGGCCGCAGCTGAAGATTTGGCGCAGCTGGGTGTGTCTTATGTGGATGCGCCAGTGTCCGGCGGGACCAAGGGCGCCGAGGAGGCCAGCCTGGCGATTATGGCCGGTGGCGCGCCAGAGGATTTCGAGACTGTTGCGCCCGCGCTGAGCGCCATGGGGCGACCGGTGCATGTTGGGCCGATTGGCGCGGGGCAATTGGCAAAATTGGCCAATCAAGCCATCGTCGGCATCACCATTGGGGCTGTGGCGGAAGCGATGTTGATGCTGCAAAAAGGCGGCGCTGATCCTGCAGCTGTGCGCGCGGCTTTGAAAGGCGGATTTGCTGACAGCACGATTTTGCAATTGCACGGTGCACGTATGACGACAATGGATTTCACCCCCGGCGGTCTGTGCACATTGCAGCTCAAAGACCTCAACAATGCCTTGGCCGAAGCGGAGAGTTTCGGGCTGCGCTTGCCCAGTTTGCAAAATACCCGTGACCGTTTTGATCATTTGGTGCACGAGATGGATGGCGCAGGCTTGGATCATGCGGCGCTTTATCTTGAGCTTTTGGCTCGCAATGGCTTAGCTGCAGAGTGATGCGCTGGGCAAGACCGCAGAAGATGTGAGGCGCCGCTGGACAGGCCGCTGCGATTGCTCGTAGTCTGCCTTGGCAGCTTATGTGGTATTTGGAAAACAATGGGGCCGTTGAAATGGCAGTCGCAGAAGAGATGACAGCAATGGCCTTGCGGCTGCACCAACAGGGGCAGCCTGTGGCGCTGGCGACGGTTATGGCCACATGGGGATCTGCGCCTCGGCCCGTTGGCGCTCAGATGTTGATTTGCGCAGATGGCAGCTTTCACGGGTCTGTCTCAGGCGGCTGCGTTGAAGGCGCGGTGGTCTTGGAGGCGCTGGAGGCATTGGAGGCGGGGCAGTGCCGACGCCTGCGCTACGGGGTTGCCGATGCGGATGCTTTCGCTGTCGGGCTGGCCTGTGGCGGTGAGATTGAACTGGTGGTCGAGCCCGTGGGGCAGGGTCAGGGTGTGGATCCGGCCATTCTGGAGCGTCTTGTTGAAGCGCAATCAGCCCGACAGCCTATTGCAGTGAGGTTGGACTTGTCCAGCTGGCAGCGCGAATTGATTTTGGCGCAAACTGACCTTGCCGTTTTTGAGGCAGGTGGCGGGCTTGCGGGGGATGTCTTCACCTATGTGCAAACCGTGCCCCTGCGCTTGGTGATCATTGGCGCGGTGCATATTGCGCAATATTTGGCCCCAATGGCGCAGATGGCGGGCTATCTCGTGACCATCATTGATCCGCGCGACAGTTTCGCAAGCCCGGCCCGTTTTGATGGGCATGAGGTGATTGTCGACTGGCCAGAGGAGGCTTTGGCCAGACTGGCGCTCGATGGGCGCACAGCCTTTGTGACTCTGACGCATGATCCCAAAATGGACACGCCCGCGTTGCAACACGCAGTTGCAAGCGATGTATTCTATATCGGGGCATTGGGATCCACCCGCACCCATGCCAAGCGTCGCCAGTCCATGCTGGAGCTGGGGGTGAGCGCGGCGCAGTTTGCCCGAATTCAAGGGCCGGTGGGGCTCGACATCGGCAGCCGCACACCGGCAGAGATTGCCCTGTCCATTTTGGCGGCAATGACAGCAAAACTCAGAGGACGCGCCCATGGCTAAGCTGTTTTCAGATCGCAATCGCCCGGTGCATATGGGGCGATTTCCTACGGAAATTTTGAAACGTAGCGCGCATATGCCCGATCTTGATGGGCTTGCCCCATGGCCGGATCTGTCCTTTCAGCGGCCCGCAGGCAGTGCCAGCTTGGTGCCGGCGATGGCGGAATTTCAAGCCATGATGGATGCGGTGCGCGATGGCCCGCAAAATCAAGCGCCCTCGGAAATTCCAGAGGACCGTCTCGAGCGCTCCCGTCACCTCAAATCCTTCGCCTATTTTAATGATATCTCCATGGTTGGCATAGCGCCTTTGGGCCAGGCGGACAGGTTGGCAGCTGCGCGGCGCAACCCGCAAATTGACCGCTTGTCCCATGCTCTGCAAACCCGCCAAACCAAGACTTTGGCCGCTGGCATTGATGTGATCATGGCGGATTTGAGAGAAAGCATGACGGCCAAGCCCCAGCCAATGGAGCATCATACATATGCTTTGGTCTTTTTGGTGGCCTATCGGCGGGATCCGAGACCTGGCGAGAACGGCTGCGATTGGGTGCAAGACGCGCAGGCCGAACGCGCGGCCGTTCTGGGGACAGAAACCGCCACGGTTTTGGCCAATTATATTCGAATTTTGGGGTACAGTGCGCGGGCGCATTCGGCCACCACCTGTGATGTGGATTTGGCCCGCTTGGCGGTGAAGGCTGGCTTGGCGCAGGTGGCGGGTGATGAAATCACCCATCCTTGGTTGGGTCAAAGATTTGGTTTGGCCGCCGTCACCACCGATATGGCGCTGGCACCCGATTTGCCTTTGGCCGCCGATCAACCGCAATCCGCCCTTATGGGGCTGGATTGGACTTTGGGCCGCCATGGCGGCGCGAGCCGCCGCTCTCATGATCCCTATGCGCGGCGAGAATACGCCCAGGGTGCCCATCCGTTTGAAACCCTAAAGCGCGTTGAGACCCCCACGACCTATATTGATGAGCCGAATGTGGCCCGTGTGCCCAAACGCACGGATATGTTCGCCCGCGCGCAATTTGGCGATATGGGACCGGCGCTGCAAAAGGGCGCCACGGCGGGTCACTACGCGCGCAAGGCTGCGCCCAGCTCTGCGCAACGCCGGCTGCTCGGTGCCTTTGTGCTTTTGCAGGACGGGGAGCCGGCCGCCCATGCGCAACAGATTGCGCCCGAGGTGGCAGCCGATAACATCAAAGGGGTCAGTTATTTTCTGGGCATTGATGCCACCGGCCTGTCGCGCTGCCCTGAATGGTCGTGGTATTCCCATGACGCCCGCGGCGCGCCCATCCTGCCGCCCCATGATCAGGCCATCAGCATGATTGTTGATCAAGGGTTTGAAACGATGGAAGGCGCTTCTGGTGACGATTGGATCTCCGTGGCGCAATCCATGCGGGCCTATCTGCGGTTTTCCCTTCTGGGCGGCATCATTGCGCAACATATCCGAAACTTGGGCTATATGGCCAAGGCGCATACGGTGATGGATGGAGAGGTGTTGCAACCGCCCTTGCTTTTGCTCTCCGGTTTGGGGGAGGTCAGCCGTATCGGCGAGGTGATCCTTAACCCCTTTCTGGGTCCACGTTTGAAATCGGGTGTGGTGACCACGAGCCTGCCGCTGTCCCATGATAAGCCAATAGATTTTGGCCTGCAGCGCTTTTGCCAAAGCTGCAATAAATGCGCGCGCGAATGCCCCTCAGGGGCAATCACGGCTGGGCCAAAATTGATGTTCAACGGCTATGAAATTTGGAAATCTGACAGTCAAAAATGTGCCAGCTATCGTATCAGCACCCCGGGCGGCGCTATGTGTGGACGCTGCATGAAAACCTGCCCTTGGAACCTTGAGGGGTTGTTTGCCGAAGCGCCTTTCCGCTGGGCGGCAATGAACGTGCCACAGATGGCGCCAGTTTTGGCAAAAATGGATGATATGGCCGGTCATGGTGAGCTGAACCCGGTCAAAAAATGGTGGTGGGATTTGGAATTGACCGAGGCGGGGGGATATCGCCCCACAGCCCATCCGATCAATGCTCGATCCTTGCAAAAAGATTTGGATTTGAAGTACGAAGACCAGACTTTGGCAGTGTATCCCGCGCCCTTGGCGCCCCATCCCTTCCCATATCCGGCCCCGATGGACCGCGAAGCTGGCATTGAGGCCTATCAAGCCATGATCACAGCAGAGGTCTATCAAGAAAAATCTGCCACAGGTGCGCGAGATCACTTGCATCTTTACCAAAACGATCACGAAGCGCCGGTCATTCAAATGTCGGTCGCTGAGGTGGAAGATTGGCCGGGTGCGGTCAAGAAATACAGGCTTGTGGCGGTGGATGGCGCGGATTTGCCTCGATGGACGGCGGGGGCGCATTTGGACATTGTTGTCGCGCCTGAATTTTTGCGGCAATATTCCATGTGCGGCGATCCTGCCGATCGCAGCTGTTATGAAATCGCAGTGCTGCAGGAGCCCGAGGGGCGGGGGGGCTCGCAATTGATGCACCGAATTTTTGAGCCCGGCCGGCGTGTTTTTGTTTCCAAACCCATCAATCATTTTGAACTGGATCCTTCGGCCAAGCTGTCCTTACTCTTTGGCGGCGGTATCGGTGTGACGCCGATGCTGGCCTTTGCCCATGAGCTTCATCGCAAAGGGGGAGCGTTTCGCCTGATGTATTCAGCCAGTCAAAAGTCAAAGGCTGCCTTTGATGGCGCATTTGACGGTTTGGCTTGGGCCGATCGGGTCAGCCGGTATTACTCCGATCAGGGCACGCGCCTTGATATTGCCCGAGACGTGCCGGCCTATGATGCCGGGACGCATATTTATGTATGTGGGCCAGATGCTTATATGAGCGCCATTTTGGACCATGCCCGCTCTATTGGTTACCCGGAGGCGGCGCTGCATGCTGAGTTCTTTACCGTGCCGGAGCTGCCGGAGTGGGAAAACCATCCATTTGAGATTGAGCGGGCGAATGGGCAAAAAATTCCTGTCACGGCCACGCAATCGGCCAGTGATGCGCTGATCGCCGCAGGGATACCGGTGGATGTGAAATGTGCTGATGGGCTCTGCGGTGTGTGCAAATGCACGGTGCTATCGGGTGAGGTGGAGCATCGTGACTTTGTGCTCTCGGCGGCGCAGCGCGAAACCACTGTCATCCTGTGCCAAAGCCGAGCAGCCGAGGCGGGCGGGGTGCTGAAGCTGGATATTTGACCGGAATTTTTGCCTTAAATACTCCGCAAAACCTCCAGGCCCGTGATGTCGCGGCAGTCCGCCAGCAGGCAGATGCGTTTGAGCTCTGCCATGAGCTGTTCCATGCGTGCAGGGGTAAATTTTACATCAGCTTCAGGCCAAAACCCTATAATGTCAATGACATTTTTCTTCCTATTGGCCTTGATCTCTATGCGGGAAATAAGGGCGCTGCCTTCTAATATTGGAAAGACATAATACCCATATTGGCGTTGCGCAGCTGGAACGAAAACCTCGATGCGATAGGAAAAGCCAAAAATCTCTTCGGCGCGTGCACGATTGCGCAGCGCCGGATCGAATGGGCTGAGAATGCGCAGGCGGTTGGAGGTGGCCAAGGGCTCTTGTAGGCTGGGCCAGTCTTGCGTGAACACCACCCGGTCGCGCAGTTGGCCGTTGGCGGCTTCGGTTCTAATGTCGCGCAGCGCGCCCGATTTAAGCCCGCACGTGATCCAGGCCCGGGCCTCGGCAACGGTCACAAAGTCATAAAATTCACTCAATTCTTTCGCAGTGGCAAATCCCAGGGCGCGCAGTGCCCCTCGGCAGGCCCAATCTCGGCTTTCATCAAGCGAGGGATGGGCGTTGCGTATGTCTTGTGGAATGACATTTTCCGTCAAATCATAGAGTTTGCGAAACCCCTCGCGCCGGCTCACGGTGATGCGGCCCGTGCGCCACAGATATTCGAGGGCGGTTTTCGAGGGGTGCCAATCCCACCAACCGCCGGTCCCGCGCTGTTCATTCGCGCCGACTTCCCCCGATCCTAAGGGTCCATGCCGGGCGATCTGTTCCAAGACTGTTTCGGTCTGCGCCAAAAAATCCCCACGGTGCCAGGCCTTCCACCGCTTTTGAACCTGTTCTGCGTCGCGGATGAATTTGTGGCGCCAATGGGGAAAGGCGGAAATCGGCAAGATCGAGGCATCATGAGTCCAAGCTTCAAACGCCTCCCGGCTATGATCCACCATCTTGCGCAATGCGGGCGGGCGATAGCTTTGCTGCCGCGACCAAAGAATTAAGTCATGTGCCCGGGCAAGGGTGTTGATGCTGTCGACCTGCACAAAATTCAGCGCACGCAGGGTCTGATCCAGCCGCGTGCCGAGCGGTGGTTTTCGCAGCTGGTGACGGTCTAAGAAGTGCTGGCGGACCTGGGCGTTTGGAAGAATGTCAGAGCTTGTCATGCCCGTGATGTTGCAGATGTGCAATGCATCCGACAAGGGGCGCGTGATCGTCTTGCACCAAATGTACGGAGAATTGGTCCATAAATTCCGCAAATCTTCCCTTGGCGACAAAGGCGCGGTGAAATGCGCTGTCGTGATAATAGTCGGCCAAGACCTGCGCCATGCCGCCGACAAGGTAAATGCCACCAAAGGGCAAATGTGTCAGGGCGAGGTTGCCACAGACGCAGCCCAAAATCTCCAGCATGATATCAACCGATTTGCGCGCATGAGGATCGCTGCGCAAATTCGACATGATATGGTGGGAGCTGGGGAAGGGTTGGCGCGGATCAAGCCCGGCAAGAAAGCCGTAAATATGCCCAAGCCCACGGCCGGAGAGCACTTCTTCGGCCGAGGCGAACCCGAAGCGTTCGGTCAGAAACTGATGGAGCTCATAGATCTTAGGGCTGGGCACGGGTAAATTGACATGACCTGTTTCACTGCCCGGCACGGTGAGTTTTGGCCCTTCGCCCAAGACCACCGCCGAATTGAACCCGGTGCCAATATTGACAACCATGCGGTTGCCACTCTGGGCTGTGCCTTTCAAAATGCTATGAAAGGCGGTGCTGGGTAGATGCGACAAGGCCATGCCTTGGGCCTGCATATCGTTCAGGATGGCGCCAAATGTCGCGCCCGTGGCGGCGCAGAGCTCAGCGCTGGTGACCGTCCAATCGAGATTGGTCAATTGACCCTCGTCAGTGCCGACAGGCCCGGCGACATCAATACAGACGGCCTCCGGCCGCGCCTCTGGGGCCTGCTCCGCAAGATATGTTTGCAAAATTTCGACAACGCCGGATTGGTCCGTGTTGCGGTAGCGGTGAATTGTTTGGGTTTGCAGCTTTCCATCATTGGCCAGAGCTACGCGGGTATTGGTGCCGCCCACGTCTGCGACCAAATAATGCTGTCCCATGTTCTTTTTCCAACTTCCATACCACTCAGGCAGCTGCATACTTTATTTCGCCCAATCCGTGCAAGGGCGTTGGGCCCGATAGTTGGCGAAGCGAGCCAAAATCAGGGGGAGCGGATTTTGCCCGCATAACAACTCAGCGCTTGCTTTTCGCGGCAATCGTAGAGATGCTTTTAGCTCTGTAATTAAAGGATCAGATCATGCCCGCACCCAAAAACAAATTGAAAGCCGCCCTCGCGCGCCGAGAGTTGCAAATTGGCATTTGGCTAGGCCTGTGCAATCCGGCGGTGGCGGAGATGGCCGGGGCAGCCGGCTATGATTGGTGTTTGATTGACGGGGAACATGGGCCGAATGACTTGCCGTTGATGGCGGCGCAACTGCGCGCATTGGACGGGCGCGGGGCCAGTGCTGTGGTGCGTGTGCCGCAGGGCGAAGATTGGATTTTGAAACAGGTTTTGGACATCGGGGCGCAAAGCGTTTTGGTGCCTATGGTGGAAACCGCAGAGCAAGCGCAGCAAGTGGTGGAGGCCTGTAAATATGCACCCGAGGGGCGGCGCGGGGTGGGCTATGCCCTGGCGCGGGCCAGTGGCTACAATGCCATTCCAGATTACGCCACAACAGCCAATGATCAGATTTGCGTCATGGTGCAGGTCGAAACGCGCGCCGCTATGGCCAATATTGCGCAAATCGCCCAAGTGCCAGGCATTGACTGCATCTTTATTGGCCCGGCGGATTTGAGCGCGGATATGGGGCATTTGGGTGACTTGAACCACCCGGAGGTCTTGGAGGTTATCGCGCAGGGGATGAAGGATATCAAAGCGGCAGGGCTCTGCGCCGGCACGATTTGTTTCGATCCAGAAGATCAGCAGCGCTTTATCGCACAGGGCGGGTGTTTTCTTGGGGTTGCCGCTGATGTGGTGACGTTGCAATCGGCGCTGGCGCAAAATGTCGCCCAAGCGCGCCAGCTTTAAGGGGCGCTGCCCGGCCAAAGGCCGGGCAGGGATGTTGCAGCCTTAGCCCCGACGGCGCTTGCGGCCACCGCGGCCACCCGCATCACTGCCAGGAATTTTGTTGAAATTGATCCAAGCGGCCCCGCTTGGATCGCAATCCATCAAGAAATTGGCGGCCCGGATGGCTTCCATTTCTTTGCCGGGTTTGCTCGACATGGATCCCATGCCAAAGAGGGTGACGAAAGTTTCATCATCCATACCCTCTGGCAAGATGATGCCCGCCGCGGCAATCGCGGCTTTCTTTTCGGCAATCTTGGTTTGATTGACCGGCAAGGCGACCGGGTTCATGATGGCTGAGGTCATGCCCGCGGCCATGGCCATCGGCAGGAAGGCATTGTTGATGCCATGACGGTTGGGCAGGCCGAAGGAGATATTCGATGCGCCGCAGGTGGTGTTCACACCCAATTCCTCACGCAAACGCCGGACCAGAGTGAAGACTTGCAAGCCAGCAGATCCCATTGCGCCAACGGGCATCACCAGCGGGTCAACAACGATATCATGGGCCGGAATGCCAAAGTCAGCGGCGCGCTCAACGATCTTTTTTGCAACGGCAAAGCGTACGTCAGGGTCCTCGGAGATGCCGGTGTCATCATTGGAAATGGCGACCACAGGCACATTGTATTTTTTCACCAATGGCAGCACCATTTCCATCCGCTCTTCTTCTCCGGTCACCGAGTTGAGAAGTGGGCGGCCCTCGGCGGCGGCCAGGCCATTTTCCAAAGCGCCTGGCACCGAGCTGTCGATGCACAGGGGCGTGTCAACCACAGCTTGCACCCGTTCGATCAAGGCGCGCATCAAGGTTGGCTCGACAAAGTTATTATCAGCATAGCGTGGATCTTCGGCCATTTTGTTTGAGAAGACGGCCCCAGAGTTGATGTCCAAGATCGTGGCACCCGCGGCCGTTTGGGCAATGGCATCGGCTTCCACACGAGAATAATCTCCCGCCTCCAGCTCTGCATTTAAGATCTTGCGGCCTGTTGGATTGATGCGCTCACCAATCACGCAGAAGGGCTCATCAAAGCCGATGATGGCTGTCTTGGTTTTTGACTCTACAACAGTGCGTGTCATATTTGGAAATCCTTAGGATTGAGAAGCTGGAGTGGCGGAGGTGCCGCCGTTTTCGATGGCCCAATTGGCATTGGTTTTTATCCCGCCAAGCGGGAAGAAATGGACATGTGAAATGCCAAAATCCGGATTTGCGACTTTATGGGCCGCAAGATCGCTCAAGAACTCATCGGGGGTGAAGGGCAAAAGCAATTTGGTGAGATCTTTGGCGCGGCGTTGGAGCACCCGCAGTGAGGCGCCCACACCACAGGCAATCGAAAATTTGATCAAGGTTTGCAGTTTTGCCGGGCCGGCCACACCGATATGTATCGGCAGGGTGATGCCATTGGCTGCAAGATCATTGGCCCAGTCAATCACCGGGGCCGCTTCAAAACAAAACTGCGTCGCAATGGCCATATCTGCGTCGGATGTGTCTGAAAATGCCTGCTTCCAGCGCAGGGCCGCGTCCACATTGGTCATGGAGCCATCGGGATCAATATCTTTGTTGCCTTCAGGATGCCCCGCCACATGCAAACGCTTGAAACCCGCGTCGCCAAAGGCGCCGCTTTCAAGCAATTGCATGGAGCTGTCGTAATCGCCGTGGGGCTGCGTCACACCGCCCGCGAGGAGCAAGGCTTGTTCAACGCCCGCTTCGCCCTGATACATGGCGATCCAATTGCGCAATGTGGCCTCATCTTTGATGATCCTTGCGGGGAAATGCGGCATAACGGCAAAACCTTCGCCCGCGATGCGCTTGGCAGTGGCCACCATATCTTCAATGGGTGTGCCTTCAATATGCGCGATGTAAACGCGCGTTGCGGCCGGGAGAAGCTCGCGGAAATCTTCAATTTTCTCCGCCGTGCGTGGCATGACCTCAATGGAGTAATCCTTTAGAAAGCTTTCGACCTGCGGGTTGATCTCGACACCTGCTGTGTCTTTGGATCCAAAATTGAGTAGGGCCATGGGCCGCTCCTTCTTTTCAACTGGTAACTTGGGGGATCTAGGCCTGTATGGCCCAGCCATCATTGGCGATGAGCTGCTTGATTTTTTCTTGATCATAGTCTGCGTCGAGACGGGCGGCTTCTGACTGGGCCACTTCGGCCTGGTCGCCATCAACCACATAGGGCTCGGCCTTGCGCCATTCGGCCAGGTAGGCATCCGTATCTTCGGCGCCGACCTTCATGGCTGCGCGGTCAATGGCCTGCTCAAAACGCTCTGGCAGTTGCACTTTTGACGCTTTGCGCCCCTTGCCGACAATGACTTGGGCCGGGATGTCACGCCAATACACTACAATTACATCTGCCATAATGATTCCTCACAACTGTGTCACGGATTACTAGGTGCAACTGATCTCAAAACAGGGTCGAATTTCGACAATTGAACCGGTGGGAGCGACTTTCCTGTCATGCCAAAACCGATGCGCCATGAAAAGGCGGTTAATTCGGAAAAATTGGCAATAAGTTTATGAGTGATTGCAAGGCACCATCGAAGCGCTTAGGTTAGGGGCAACTCGAAACTCGAAAGGCGTATAAGTATGACGCCACAGCGTCCTCGGTCTGCGGATGCGATTCCCAAAGCGGTTGAGTCAACCGCAGGCCTCAAGGCCCAGGTTCATCCGCTTTATGCGGCTTTGGATCTCGGTACAAATTCGTGCCGCATGTTGATTGCGCAACCCGATGGGGCGCAATTCAAAATTGTGGACAGCTTTTCAAAATCGGTCCAGCTGGGGCAGGGTTTGGAAGAAACGGGGCGGCTCAGCCGTGTCTCCATGGATCGCACCTTGCAGGCTTTGCGGGTGTGCAGCCAAAAATTGCGGCAATATCGCGTGAAAAAAATGCGTTTGGTGGCCACAGAGGCCTGCCGGCGCGCCGCCAATGGCGCCGAGCTCATGCGGCAGGTCCGCAAAGAAACTGGCCTGAAATTGGAAATTATCAAGGCGGAGGAGGAAGCGCAGTTGGCGGTTCTGTCCTGTGCCCCTTTGGTGACCCGCGACACAGATCAGCTATTGGTTGTCGATATCGGCGGGGGGTCCACCGAATTGGTTTGGATTGATCTGGTGGATGTACAACCCAAATTGCGCAGCCGCGCGATCATGCACATGCACCGTGGGTTTCGTTCGGGTGAGCGTCCGAATAAATACGGGGCCAAGGTGGTGGATTGGATCTCAGTGCCTTTAGGTGTCGCGACCCTGCGCGATTTGTTCAATGATGTGGATGACGACGCGGGACGCTTTGCTTTGATGAGCCTGTTGTTTGAGGAAAAGTTGGAAAGCTTTATTCCTTATGACCGCGCGTATAAAATGGAGCATTTCCAGATCATTGGCACAAGCGGCACGGTGACGACCGTTGCAGCCAGCCACTTGGGGTTACGGCGTTATGATCGCAATAAAGTGGATGGGCTGGCGATGTCTTCGATTGAAATTGACAAGGTGATCTACGATTATCTGCGGCTTGGCCCGGTCGGACGGCAAAATGATCCGCGGATCGGCAAGGATCGCCAAGCGCTGATCATGTCTGGGGCGGCAATTTTACAAGCCTTGCTGCGCTGCTGGCCCACCCATAAACTGTCTGTGGCCGATCGAGGCCTGCGCGAGGGTTTACTCTATGCACAAATGAGCGCAGACGGTGTTTTGCGCGAAAAAAAGAGCTGAGGCGAGATGGCAAAAATTCCAGGCAATAACAGTGGTCGCGGTCAGCGGGATCTGCGCGTTAAGGTGAAAACGGCGCGGGGGCGGAAACTCTCCTCGACGCTGTGGCTGGAGCGGCAGCTGAATGATCCCTATGTTAAGCGGGCCCAAGCGGATGGGTATCGGGGACGTGCGGCCTATAAAATCCTTGAACTTGATGATAAATTTCGCTTTTTGGTGCCCGGAGCGCGGGTTGTGGATTTGGGCTGTGCGCCGGGTGGATGGTGCCAAGTGGCGGTCAAACGCATCAACGCATTGGGCACGCGGCAGGGCAAGAAGATCGGCACGATTTTGGGTGTGGATCTGCAAGAAGTGGAAAGCATCCCGGGCGCGGAAATTCATGTGCTGGATTTCATGGAAGATGATGCGGATGCTAAGGTGAAAGCCTGGCTTGATGGGCCTGCTGATGTGGTGATGTCGGATATGGCCGCGGCCTCGTCGGGACATAAGCAAACGGACCATCTGCGCATTATTGCACTGTGCGAAGCGGCCGCCTATTTTGCCTTTGACGTGCTGACACCTGGTGGCACTTTTGTGGCCAAGGTTTTGGCCGGCGGCGCAGAAGGGGAGCTGCAAGCGCTGCTCAAGCAAAAATTTACCAAAGTCATGAATATGAAGCCGCCTGCATCACGCTCGAATTCCTCAGAGAAATTCGTCGTGGCCACTGGATTTCGCGGTTAAATTCCCTTTACATCCCCCCTGTAGTCGCGGCACATTTTGAATCCGAAATGTCCTTAACCGGCGGGAGTTTTCATGACCTATATTCTGGCGATCGACCAAGGCACCACGTCGAGCCGTGCCATTCTTTTTGATAAAGACATGCGCCCGGTCCAGTCTTGCCAGCAAGAATTTCCACAATATTTCCCGCAATCGGGATGGGTGGAACATGATGCACAGGAGATTTGGGCCTCTGTGCAAGCGGTTGTTGGCGGTGTGATGGCGCAAGCGGGCTGCACGGCCAAAGATATCGCCGCCATCGGCATCACCAATCAACGCGAAACGACCCTTGTGTGGGACCGCAAAACCGGTGCCCCAATCCATAGGGCGATTGTTTGGCAGGATCGGCGCACATCTGCATTTTGCGATCGTCTGCGCGCCGAGGGACATGAGGCAGAAATCACGCAAAAGACCGGCCTTTTGCTTGATCCTTATTTTTCCGCCACAAAGCTGCATTGGCTTTTGACGCATTTAGAGGGGGCAGCCGAGCGTGCGGCCCGGGGCGAGTTGCTCTTTGGGACGATGGACAGCTATTTGATCTGGAAACTGACTGAAGGGCGCGCCCATGTGACCGATGCAACCAATGCGGCCCGCACCATGCTCTATGACATTCGTCAAGGTTGCTGGGACGCGCAAATCTGCGCGCTGATGCAGGTGCCGCCGGCGATGTTGCCCGACGTGCGCGACTGCGCCTCAGAGTTTGGGACAACCACCTTATTTGGCGCAGATATACCAATTCTTGGTGTGGCGGGGGATCAACAGGCCGCGACCATCGGACAGGCGTGCTTTGAGCCGGGGATGTTGAAATCGACCTACGGCACGGGCTGTTTTGCACTTCTGAACACCGGCGATACTTTGGTGACATCGAAAAATCGGATGCTTGGCACGATTGCCTATCAGTTGGGCGGCAAGCCGACCTATGCCTTGGAAGGCTCAATCTTTATCGCCGGGGCGGTGGTGCAATGGCTGCGCGACGGGCTCGGGCTTATTTCTGCGGCGCATGAAACTGCTGACATGGCCGCCGCCGCCGACCCCACCCAATCGCTGTATCTTGTGCCGGCGTTTACCGGGCTCGGCGCGCCCTATTGGAACGCCGACTGTCGCGGCGCGATCTTCGGATTGACCCGCAATTCTGGCCCCAAGGAATTTGCCAAAGCGGCGCTGCAAAGCGTAGGCTATCAAACCCGCGATCTACTTTTGGCGATGCAAGATGACATGGGAAGGCCAGGGGAGGCTGTGTTGCGCGTCGATGGGGGCATGACAGCCTCCGATTGGACCATGCAATTTCTCTCAGATATTCTCGGCGCGCCTGTGGATCGCCCTAAGGTTCTGGAGACCACAGCTTTGGGGGCAGCTTGGCTGGCCGGCTCACGCGCTGGAATTTACCCAGACCAACAAGGGTTCGCAGACAGCTGGGCCTGCAATCGCCGCTTTGAGCCGCAAATGGACGCGCCGCGCCGCGATAGGCTCTATTCGGGATGGCAAGACGCTGTAAGCCGAACTCTGGTCTAAACACTCTGGGCGCGGAGCGCATCTTCTATCGTGCAATAGGGCAGCAACTTGTGGGGAGCTCCCCTATGAATTGGCTTCTAGGAATTGACTGCATGGTCCGACTGACCTGGCCAGTCGTCTCCGCTTGAGCGCAAAGCAGGGCAGATGTCAGCAAACCCATGCGCTTCCAGTTGAAAGTAAACAAAATGTGATCGAAAATGCGCGTATTTTCCGGCGGAACAATAATAGACAACCAATCTAATCCTTAATACAGTCTAAATTGGGTAAATTTTAGACCAATAGAGTACCAGTGCATATACGAAATTGAGCGGCCAGCGCTCAAGACTTTGAAATTACATTATTTTGCGGCGGTTTCGTCGAAAGAGATTTGAACAAGGATTTTATCGTGAGATATTTTTTAGCAATTGCACAGACCGCAACCGCCCTGTTTTTCCGCCGACTCTGCGCGCTTCTATCTTTCTGTATTATTTCGATTTTTCTATCAATTTCATCGGCTTCAGCGCAATTTCTGTCCGACGGGGTGACACCCGTCACCCCAATCCCAGATAATGCTACATTCCGGGCCGCGCGCACAGCCTGTCTTAATGAGAGCGCTGTCACTGGCCGCTGCCAGAACTACGGCGACACCTCTGGCTATGGGGATATGGAGAATTGGGACACATCGCTTGTGACCGTTATGAACGCTGCCTTCAACAGTAATGTGAGTTTTAACGGCGATATATCGGGGTGGGACACGTCCAAAGTGACGGATATGGGTACAATGTTTTTTGGAGCCTCAACCTTCAACCAAGATCTCAGTCGATGGAATATCACCAATGTGGTGGATATGGCTGCAATGTTTTCTGGGGCCCGAGCCTTCAATCAAGACATCAGCAAATGGGTCACCTCCAAATTGACGAATATGAGTTTTATGTTTGAAGGTGCCTCAGCCTTCAATCAAGATCTCAGCGGATGGAACACCTCCAAAGTGACGGATATGGCTGGAATGTTCAAGAACGCCGTGGCCTTCGATCAAGAAATCCGCGGTTGGGATGTGAGCAAGGTTGGAAGTTTCACAAACATGTTTGATGGGGCCACGGCCTTTGCCGCGACATATGGCACGGTGCCTGGGTTTGGGGCCACGCCGACAGCAGCTTTCTTTACGCCTCCCGCGTCCTCCGATGCGACGCTTTCAGCGCTGACGCTGAGCAGCGGCAGCTTGAGCCCAGGCTTCGCCAGCGGTACGCTTGCCTATACGGCCTCAGTGGCCAATAGCGTGAGCTCTCTCATAGTGACCCCCACCACCAATGACGCCAATGCAACTGCGACAGTCAACGGCGCCTCTCCTGCGACCCCTGTCACCCTTGCCTTGGGCAGCAACACGGTGACCGTTCAGGTCACCGCGCAAGACGGGGTCACCACCCAAAGCTATACGGTGGCAGTGACCCGAGCGGCTTCCTCCGATGCGACGCTTTCAGCGCTGGCCTTGAGCCAAGGCAGCTTGAGCCCAAGCTTCACCAGCGGCACGCTGGCCTATACGGCCTCTGTGGCCCATAGCGTGAGCTCTCTCATAGTGACCCCCACCACCAATGACGCCAATGCAACTGCGACCGTCAACGGCGCCTCGCCTGCGACCCCTGTCACCCTTGCCGTGGGCGGCACTACGGTGACAGTTCAGGTCACCGCGCAAGACGGCAGCACCCAAAGCTATACGGTGGCAGTGACCCGAGCGGCTTCCTCCGATGCGACGCTTTCAGCGCTGGCCTTGAGCCAAGGCAGCTTGAGCCCAAGCTTTGCGAGCGGCACGCTTGCCTATACGGCCTCAGTGCCCAATAGTGTGAGCTCTCTCATAGTGACCCCCACCACCAATGATGCCAACGCAACTGCGACAGTCAACGGCGCCTCAGCCACAACCCCTGTCACTCTTGCCTTGGGCAGCAACACGGTGACCGTTCAGGTCACAGCGCAAGACGGGGTCACCACCCAAAGCTATACGGTGACTGTGACCCGCGCGGCTTTATCCTCCGACGCGACCCTCTCGGCACTGAGCTTGAGCAGTGGCAGCTTGAGCCCAAGCTTTGCCAGCGGTACACTTGCCTATACGGCCTCAGTGCCCAATAGTGTGAGCTCTCTCATAGTGACCCCCACCACCAATGATGCCAATGCAACTGCAACAGTCAACGGCGCCTCAGCCACAACCCCTGTCACTCTTGCCGTGGGCAGCAACACGGTGACCGTTCAGGTCACCGCGCAAGACGGGGTCACCACCCAAAGCTATACGGTGACTGTCACCCGCGCGGCGTCCTTGACGGTTGCTTTAACTGGGCCTTCGGGTGCGGTCACTGGACCTTTCACTGTCACGGCAACCTTGTCCAGCCCGGTCGTGAGCTTTGTGGCAAGCGATGTCACGGTGGTAAATGGCCAAGTCACTGGCGTGACCGGCAGCGGTACGAGCTATGCGATTGCTGTGACGCCGGTGCTGGGGCAGCAAGTGTCTGTCTCTGTGGCCGCTGGCGTGGTCTCGACCGCTCTTGGGACGTCGAACCAACTGTCCAACATCCTACAGGTGCAAGCGGGCAGCCCTGCCACGGCCTTGGCGGCGCATGAAGATGAGCTTGCGGCGGTGATCCGGGGGGAAGCGGGCCGTGAATTGCGCGCTGGACTGGCCGCTGACCAGCGAATGGTTCGCGCGGGCTTCCAGAGGTTCATGGCACGGCGCCAATCCAACGCCCAAGGGGTGAACGGTTTTGTGCCCTTCGACATCACCGGCACGGCGCGCTATCGCAATGGCAGCTTTAGAACCAACGGTGATTTTTTCGCCCTCTCCACTGTGGGTGGTAAACAATGGCACAGGGTTGCCTTTGGCGATTTTGACTTCCTCAGTGACAGCCTTGGCAACTCCAGTGGCTACCTCACCGCGCGATTGGCCTATGAAACTCAGTTTTCACAGGATGTTATGTTGGGGTATTATATCGGCGCTGACATCGGCAAGGCCAAGGTTGGCGGGACATTCAATGGGACGCAAAATAGTGTTGGCCTGTCCTTTGGCGGATATTTTAACCGGATCTATAATGACAAGCTGATTGTCAGCGGCTTCGCCTCGCTCGGGCAGCGGCAGCATGATTTTGATGCGTCCAATACCACCCTGGCTGTGTCCAGTGACTATCGGACAGCTATTGGGCGCGTTGGTGGGAGTGTCACGGGCTTCATCGAGCGGGGGAATATCACAATTGCTCCGGAACTGGCGTTCAACGTCGCCCGCACCAATGTGCATTCAATCCCGATCTCAGGAACAGCCTATGGTCTGACCAATAATAACTTGAGCTTGGACGTTGGCGGTGTCGATCTTGCATCCATTTCGTTCACACCCCATGTTAAACTGAGGGTGGCAGATCACGCAATGCCGGGCTATCGGTCATCTTTCTCGATTGGTCCTAAAATCTCCTGTGAAGCCGTGCGCGCACCTAGTCTTAGCAAAGACTGTGGTACGGGGGGTGTGTTGGGGATGACAATGATCTCCAACGATGGTGCCACCGTTTTTCAAGCGGAACTGGAGCAAGAGGGAATTGGGGGCACAAAGCGCCGATCAGTAAAGCTCTCGTTTCAGCATCAGTTCTAGAGCGAAACATATGAACTAGGCAGGCGTCCCACAGGCTGAAAAGCCCTGGGACGCCTTTGAGGTATTAGAGAAAGTGGTTTAGGGACATGTTATTACTTGCACTTTGTCACCTTGCCCTAAACCGGGTCGTCTTGGTTAATCTTTATTGCAGAGTTAGGCTTTGGGTGGTTTGTTTCGGTAGGATATATAAAAGACATCTACATAACATAGTTGCCAAGCCAAAACACTTAGCTCGGTTGCAACACCGGGCTGCGGCGGCCTGCCTCCCAGTAGCCCCGTAGCCCAGTAGCCCCTTAGGCGCATTCAGCGCCTCAACTTACTGATATATGTATCGTTCAAATATTGTAGCGGTTCCACCACCGCATATATGCGCCCACCCAAGCCGGCGTTGCCCTCTTTTTCAATGTTAAAAGGGCGTTATGCAGAGGGCTTTATAATGACACAATAGCAGCTGTTGCCTTTGCGTTCAAAGACGCTACCTCTTGCCCATGAAATGGTTTGCAATAGTTCTTTCGTTTACATTCATCGGGACCACCATTTTGGCCGATGTACGGTATAGCTGTGTTGAACTTGATCGCATTTCGCTGTCGGCAGACGGGCGCATGAGCCCCGCATTTCCAGGACGGATTTTGAATTTTTTACAAGAAGGACAAAACCTTACTGGCGACGGTGTGTTTTATCACGACATCTATCACGTCACGCTTGATGGCGCCTCTGGATTTCGTGCCCGTGCGCAATCTGAGGAGCGTGACGATTTGTATTGGCTCGACGCGGGGATATTGTTTCACACTGCGATCATAAAATATCGATCAGAGCCAGTTATACAGTCGCAAGCCTTTGCCTGCATGGTCGTTGAATAGGACTTGGGTTTCGAAAATTGCGTGGTGACGTGAGCAAGTTATCAGACTCGCACTGGTTTGATCGACGCACCTCAGCTGTGCGGCGCGATGGGGTGCAGGGGATCCGCCAAACGGTTTGGCACTGAGACGTGGAGCCGAGAGAAGTTGCTCGTTTGCACTGAGCAGAAAGGTCGATTCGGAGGGTCTGACACTTTGAAAGACGCTATCTGGAATGAGCCTCAATCATTTTAACAAATTATTTTGGTAAAATTTTCTAACCAAATGACCCGAAATATGATGCTATGATTTCATCGAAAATATCAATTAAATTTTTCAATATAGACTGAATTATCCCGATTTTTTTAAATAAAATAGGTAATTATTCGAAGAATGCCTCATTTTCTCCAAATATGGGTTGCCGATGCGAGCGCCTATAATTTGGAACTTTCCATCTTTGGAGCGGCAATCTGTCCAATACAATGCATAGGAATTGCTTGTCTTCGGCGATCTATTCGTCAACTGTTGTTTGAGGAACTGGTGCTGTGAGGGCTTGGGTATGAGGATCGGTGATCTTTAGAGGCCAAGTTAGGTGCGAGAAGCCTAAAATAAAGTCTGGCGGCGCATTGCGTATCGTCAGACTCGAGAAATCCTTGGGAGGAAACATGACTGACACTCTGAATCGTAGAAAATTCCTGCGCGGCTCTGCCGTTGTAGGTGCCGCAGCATTGGCGACGCCAGCGATTGCCGCAAACCACACAACCACATTGAAAATGCAAGCAGCCTGGGGCGGCGGCATATTCTTGGAGAATGCGCAATCCTATGTGGATCGTGTTCACGCCATGGCCGGCAGCTCGCTGAAAATTGACCTTCTGGCCGTCGACTCGGTTGTCAAAACCAGCCAGATGCAAGACGCGGTGCACCGCGGTGTTCTGGACGCCGCACATTATGTGCCCGCTTATTGGTATTCCAAATCCAAAGCTGCGTCCTTGTTTGGCACCGGCCCATGTTTTGGTTGGTCGTCTCAAGAGGTTTTGGGTTGGGTCAACTATGGCGGCGGCCAAGAGCTGTTCGACGAGCTCATGGGCACTTTGGGCCTAAATGTTGTATCCTTCTTCAACTCACCTATGCCAGCGCAGCCGCTGGGGTGGTTTAAAGAAGAGATCAAAAACGTCTCGCAAATGGATGGTCTGAAATACCGTACGGTTGGTTTGGCCGCAGATGTTTTGCTAGAAATGGGCATGTCTGTTGTTCAATTGCCAGGCGGTGAAATCCAGCCAGCGATGAAATCTGGCCTGATTGACGCGGCTGAGTTCAACAACCCGACGTCTGACCGCGATTTCGGGATGCAGGACGTCTCTAAAGACTATCACCTGGCGTCGTTCCACCAGTCGCAAGAATTCTTCGAAGTCACGTTCAACAAGCGTAAGTTCGAAGCACTGCCCGAAGAGCTGCAGTCGATCTTGAAATATGCTTCCGAAGCTGAAAACTCCAACTTCTATTGGCATAACACCAAGCGCTATGCAGACGATTTGCAAACGTTGCAAAACGAACAGGGCGTGAATGTGCACCGGACTCCAGATGACGTTATGGCTGCGCAATTGGCAGCTTGGGATGTGGTTGTTGACCGGATCTCGGGCGAAGATGCGTTCTTTGCGAAAGTCATCGAAAGCCAGAAAGCCTACGCCAAAAACGTCATGGGCTACCTGAACCTCAACCAGCCGGATTATAAGCTGGCCTATAACCACTATTTCGGTTGATCTGAACACACATGAGGTCCGGGGGCTTGTCTATGAGCCTCCGGATTTCGTATATCTTGAAGGGGCAAAGTGGTGATAAAATTAGTTCATGCAATCGAAGGTCTGAATATATGGGTCGGGCGCGCCTTTGGGTGGTGCATTCTGATCCTGACGCTGTCAGTCTCTTATGAGGTCTTCATGCGATACGTGCTCAACGCACCGACGGTTTGGGCTTTCGATATGATGGTGCAAATGTATGGGGCGCTGTTTTTAATGGCCGGTCCCTACGCTTTGGCGCAGGATACGCATGTGCGCGGCGATGTGGTGTACCGCCTTTTCTCTGTGCGTTGGCAAGCCCGGGTCGACTTTTTGCTGTATCTTTTGTTTTTCTTCCCAGGCATTTTGGCACTGTTCTGGTACGGTTGGGAAATTGCATCTGACAGCTGGCGTTATAAAGAGGTGAGCTGGAACAGCCCGGCGCGGATTCAGATTTATTTCTTCAAAACACTCATCCCTCTGGCCGGTGCCTTGCTCTTGGTGCAAGGGGTTGCTGAGCTCATCCGCTGCTGGACGGCCATGAAAACGGGTCAATGGATGGAACGTCTGAGCGATGTGCGCGAGACTGAAGACATGTTGATGGATAGCGACGACCTGACAATCCCATCCCCTTTGAGCGGCGGTGAGCCAAGCTCGCGCGGTTCTCACTAAGCCTTTGGCACTTTTTGAAAGATAACATGATGACAAACCCTGAAGTCGCCATCCTAATGCTTTGCCTGTTTATCGTGCTGGTATTACTTGGATTTCCAATTGCTTTTACTTTGATCGCCATGGGCGTTGGCTTTGGCTATTACGCCTATTATCAAGGTCCTCCGGAAATGTTCTCGGATATTTTCAATAACAACATCTTCTACTTGCTGAACCAAAACACCTATTCGGTCATGGAGAACGACACGCTGGTCGCCATTCCTTTGTTTTTGTTCATGGGCTATGTGGTGGAACGGGCCAATATTGTGAACAGGCTGTTCTTTTCGCTCTACATGGCTGCGCGCAACTTGCCGGGCTCTTTGGCGATTGCCGCTTTGCTGACCTGTGCGGTGTTTTCCACGGCCTCGGGCATTGTGGGCGCGGTTGTGACATTGATGGGCTTGTTGGCCTATCCGGCCATGGCCAATGCCAATTATAACCGAAGCTTTGCCTCTGGTGTGATCTGTGCTGGAGGTACTTTGGGGATCTTGATCCCACCGTCAATCATGTTGATTGTCTATGCCGCCATCGGCAACCTGTCGCCTCTGCGCCTCTATGCAGCGGCCGTTTTTCCGGGCCTTTTGCTCGCGGGTCTCTACATTGTATATGTGATCGTCCGTGTTTGGATAAACCCAAAACTGGCGCCAAAGCCAAATCTGGATGATGTGCCGCCGCCTTCGAAAATCTACTGGGACCTTTTGGTGTCCTTTGTTCCGCTGACGGTGCTCATTGCTTTGGTTTTGGGCTCTATTCTGGGCGGCCTCGCAACGCCAGCAGAAGCGGCGGCTATGGGGGCATTGGGAGGTATCATCCTAGCGGTGATCTACCGCTCCATGACTTGGGATAAGCTTAAGGAAAGCGTCTTTCTCACCGCGAAAGCGACGGCGATGGTGTGCTGGCTCTTTGTTGGGTCTTGGACATTTGCATCGGTGTTTTCCTACCTCGGGGGGCATGATTTGATCAGCGATTGGGTCATCGGCATGAACTTGACCACGATCCAATTTTTGATCATGGCGCAGTTGATCATCTTCGTTTTGGGCTGGCCTTTGGAGTGGTCAGAAATTCTGATCATCTTCGTTCCGATCTTCTTGCCGCTTCTTGAGCCCTTTGGCGTGAACCCTTACTTTTTCGCGATGCTCGTGGCCTTGAATCTGCAGACGTCGTTTTTAACGCCGCCCATGGCCATGTCGGCCTATTACCTTAAAGGTGTGCTGAAAAATCAGATCGAGCTGATCGAAATTTTCAAGGGGATTATGCCATATTTGGGCATTGTGATTTTCACAATGGTCTTGATGTATATTTTCCCTGGGATTGCCCTATGGTTCCCTGACTATCTGTTTGGTGTTTACGTCCCGTGAAGATAGCCCCCTATACATTAACAGCAACTGAGGCGGTGCAAGCCATCGCCTCAGGTCGCCTCTCCTCCGTGGACCTGGTGAAATCCTGCCTTGAGCAGATTGCAGATACGGATGCATCAATCAAAGCTTGGGCCCATTTGGACCCGGAGAGCGCCTTGGCGCAGGCGGCAGAATGCGACCGCATTCGCAAAGCAGGGTTGGGCACCGGGCCTTTACATGGTTTGCCCGTCGGTTTGAAAGATGTCATCGATACCCGCGATATGCCAACCCAGCGCGGGACTGATATTTTCAAAGATCGTCAGCCAGATAAAGATGCGCGCTTGGTCGAGCGTCTGCGTGAATCTGGGGCCGTGATTATGGGCAAAACGGTGACAACCGAATTGGCCTTTGTTCACGCCAATGACACCCGAAATCCGCACAATCCAGAGCACAGCCCTGGCGGCTCTTCCAGCGGCTCTGCCGCGGCTGTCGCGGCCTGCCACGTGCCTTTGGCAGTTGGAACGCAAACCAACGGGTCTGTAATCCGGCCGGCATCCTTCTGCGGCACCTTTGGTTTTAAACCCACCCGGGGCGTGATCAGCCGGGCAGGGGTGTTGAAAACCTCCGATAGTCTCGATCAAGTTGGCTGCTTTGGCCGCTCGTTGGAAGATGTGGCATTGCTGACCGATGCCCTGGCAGGCTATGATCAGGCCGACAGCTGCAGCTTTGCCAGACCGCGCCCTCAAATGCGCGCCGGCGCGCAAGCTGAAGCGCCTGTTGCGCCAGATTTGGTCTGGTTCAACCTGCCATTTTATGACCGGCTGTCACCCGACGCTCACGAAGGGATGGAGGCTGTTCTGGATGTGCTCGGTCCGCGGATCACGCGCATGGCGGCGGCCGATACTTTGGCCAACCTTGTAGCGGTACAGGCACGCATTCATGAATATGAAATTTGCCAACATCAAGCCGCGGTCTTTGATGCGAATTTCGAAGATCTGAGCCGCGAACTGCAGCTCATTGTGGCCCGGGGTCGGAAAATTAGTGAAGCTGAGTACACCGATGCGCTTGCGGTGAAGGCCTCGGCCCAAACTTTCTTTGATGAGCTGTTTGTCGAATTTGATGCGATCATTGCCCCCTGCGCAACCGGGGAAGCCCCCAAATTTGGGTCAGGCACGGGCGATCCGATATTTTGCACCCTATGGACCCTGGCCGGTCTGCCCTGCGTCAGCCTGCCCCTTTTGGTGGGTGACAATAACCTCCCAATTGGCGTACAGCTCATCGGGCCAATTGAAAAAGATGACCGTCTTTTGCGCACCGCGCGATGGTTGCAACTCCACCTGGCGCAAGCCACCTAACGAAGGACAATCTCATGTCAAGAACTGTCAAACTCATCGGGGGGCTTGTGGGCACGGCTCTTTTCCTCATATTCATCGCGGGCCTGTCACATAGTATTTCGACCGGTTTTGCAGGGTTTTCGGGCGGTCTGCCCTTCATGCTGATTGCGCTGCTGGTCTGCGTGGCGGCGGTGTATAATTTCTGGGAAGAATGTGTTTCCAAAAAATGAGCAAGCCACGAATTTGGGTCACCCGGCGCTTATCTTACGCGACGCTTGAGCGGGCGGCACGGGACTATGAGGTGGTCATCAACTATGAAGATAGACCAGGAACCGCCGAGGAAATTATTGCGGCCAGCGCTGCCTTCGATGGCATCATCCCTTGTCATTCTGAGCATTTTTCAGCCGAGGTTGTCGCGCAGTTTTCGGATCGGTTGAAAATTGTGGCCAATCATTCAGTCGGCGTGGATCATTGTGATTTGCCGGCGCTGAAAAGCCGCGGCATCGTGGTGACAAACACGCCTGATGTCTTGTCCGATGCCACCGCTGAACTTGCCATGCTTTTATTGCTCGGTGCTGCGCGTCATGCGGTGGCGGGAGACCGGATCGTGCGCTCAGGCGCCTGGGACAGCTGGTCACCGGCTTTTATGGTTGGCAAACAGGTCACAGGCGCGCGGCTTGGGATCATTGGCATGGGCCGTGTGGGACGGGCTTTTGCTGCGAAGGCCCGCGGCTTTGATATGGAGCTGCATTACTTCAACCGCAGCCCGCTTGCCGAAGAGCTCACCCAGGGGGCCGTCTATCATGACACGGTTGAAAGCCTGCTGGGGGTCAGCGATTTTCTGTCGCTTCACTGCCCGGCGACGCCTGAAACCAACGGTTTGATGAGCGCAGAGCGCTTCGCTCTCATGCCGGCCGGTGCGGTGTTTGTGAATACGGCGCGTGGAGCTTTGGTCGATGAGGCCGCCTTGATCGCGGCCCTAGACAGCGGGCAGCTTTCCGCTGCGGGTTTGGATTGTTTTCAAGTCGAGCCGGGTGGAAATCCCGCGTTCAGCCGTTTTGATAATATTTTCATGCTGCCCCATATTGGCAGTGCGACCGGCCAGACGCGGGACGCTATGGGCTTTCGTGCCCTCGACAATTTGGATGCATTTTTCGCGGGTAAGGCGCCCGGCGATCAGCTTTAACTGAGATGGATAAGACAATGACAAAAATTACGTTCTTAGGCTTAGGTGTCATGGGCTACCCAATGGCGGGACATCTGGCGCGTGCGGGCCATGAGGTCACAGTATACAATCGGACGGCTGCAAAAGCCGGCGCTTGGGCCTCTGAGCATGGCGGTGCAACTGGCGCAACCCCGGCTGAAGCCTCAAAGGGAGCTGAGATGGTCATGGCCTGCGTCGGCAATGATAACGATCTGCGGTCGATCTGTTTGGGACCAGACGGCGCCTTTGCGTCTATGGCCGAGGGCAGTATTTTCGTAGATCACACCACGGTCTCTGCCGCGGTCACGCGTGAGCTGTATGAGGCCGCGCGCATCAAAGGCATCGCATTTGTGGATGCGCCTGTTTCTGGTGGCCAGGCGGGCGCTGAGAATGGCCAATTGTCGATCATGTGCGGTGGTGATCAGGCCGATTTTGACCGCGCTGAGCCTGCTATGGCGGTCTATTCAAAGCTCTGCCGTCGCATTGGCGAGAGCGGTGCGGGACAAATGACCAAGATGTGCAACCAGATCGCCATTGCCGGTCTGGTGCAAGGCCTTTCAGAGGCGATGCATTTTGCCTCAAAAGCTGGGCTGGATGGTGCCTCTGTGGTTGAGGTCATTAGCCAAGGCGCTGCCGGCAGCTGGCAAATGTCCAATCGCTTCGAGACGATGCTGGACGATCACTTTGAGCATGGCTTCGCTGTGGATTGGATGCGCAAGGATCTGGGAATTTGTTTGGCGACGGCCGATGAGAATGGCGCGAGCCTGCCTGTTACGGCCTTGGTCGATCAATTCTATAAAGACGTGCAGAAGATGGGCGGTGGTCGCTGGGATACTTCGTCATTGTTCAAACGGTTGCAGGCGCTGTAACGATAAGAAGCTCAAGGGCAGATCACCCGTCCTTGAGCGCTCAATCTTCTAATGCGCGCCAATAGCTGCGCTATTTTTTTCTGACAACAACGCCTGCATGGCCCATCCGCCGATAGCGATTGAGGCCAGCGCAAGGAGTGCGGCGATGCTGAGGCTTGCAATGCCCGCCAGACCCGCACCAACGGTACAGCCACCTGCCAATACCCCGCCCACACCCATGAGCGCCGCGCCCAAGAAATAACGGCCGGTTTGTTTGGCTGTGTCGAAAGATTGCCAGTGAAATTCACCTTTGCTGAGGGAGGCCGCCGCGGCTCCGAGCACCACGCCGAGGATCAACCCAACTCCGAATCCGGCCGGAATGGCGGAGGAGGCCACTGTCCAAAAGAGTAAATCTGCAGCAGGGGCGGTAAAGGACAGAGATTGCATCACGATGGGGTCAAATTCATCTTGTAAGACAAAGCCTGTGCCAAGCCATCCCGCGGGGACCAAGAGGCCCAGCAGCCCGGCCCAGAGCGCTTTACTCCAAGCAACACCAGAGCGGGCGGCGAGGGCAAAGCAGATCAAAGCCACCAGAACCGCCCAAACGGCAGCGCCGCCGGGAAGTCCCGCAAGCGAGCTGACCTCGCCCATGGGCAGGGTGACAGAGCCAAGCCAGACGCGCAGAGGGGCTAGAATGCCTTTAAGCGTCGCATGGGCAAGAATTGCGAAGACCACAAGCACGGTGAGGGCCCGCAGATTGCCCGAGCCGGTCAGCACGGAGAGGCGCGAGATACACCCACGGGTGAGCACCATGCCAATGCCAAACATGACACCGCCGACAAGGATTGCTGCAATTGGAAGATCGCTTGCCAGCAAACGGTGATCGTCAAACGAGATATATCCCGTCACGGTCAAAAGCTGCGTGCCGAGCAAGGCTGTTCCCAAGGTGATAAACCAGATGCCGCGCGCTGTTTGAGCGCTGTTTCCTGTGCCCACAACAGCGCTTCTGAAGCAAAACTTGAGATGCTGGGCAATCGCGCCGAACAGCAGGCCAAGGATCAATGCTAAGATCAGCGACGCCTGTGTCGGGTTCAGGTTTTCGAAACCGAGTTGTTCAAACATATCAAACACCTTTTATTGTTTGATCCTCACTTGCCCCTTAAAACTCAAGGATGCAAATGCGCTTGGGGTGACGAAATTCTACTGTGAGCGGGATAGAAGGAATAGGGTTCTGCGGGGCGTTGAAAGGTCAGAACCTTATTGGAGAGGCTGAATTGAGGTGCAGAAATTTGGTCCTAAATGCGGTGGTGGTCAAAAATTTTGCCAGTGCCGCAGGGCTCAATCGATTTGATGAAACCCTTGGATCAATTGGCGTAGCCCGATTGCGGCGCCAATCATGATGCAGATGAGCGTTACAGGGGCGCCATAGGCGAGGGTGGAGAAGGCCGATAGTCCCTGTCCAACGCTGCATCCCAGCGCCAAGACGGATCCGACGCCCATAAGCGCCGCCCCAAAGATTTGCCGGCGCAACTCGCGCGCATCGTCACAGGCCTCCCAGCGAAAGTGCCCTTTGAATATGGAGCCGAGAAAAGCACCAATTAAAACGCCTAAGACAGATCCTGTGGCAAAGCTCACAGAATTGCCGCTGGCGCTCATCAGGTAGATGAGGCTTTCACCGATCGGGGCAGAGAAGGTGTGGGTGACAACGGGCAGCTCTTCGAAGCCATGGGTGGCAATCCATTGTGTGCCAATCCAGCCAGACACAATCGCCCCGGCAACCAGCCCGCCCCAAAACAGTGTTTTGAGATGTTGCCAAATCGGGCGACGGACAGCGGCGAGGGCAAAGATGCAAAACCCTAGGCCCATACCGACCCAAGTGAGGGAGAGCCCGAATTGATCCGACAGCGCAAATGCGATGCTTGGCGGGGTAGGGGCTGCACTGCCGCCCCCGAAGACCCAAATGCGCATATAGGCCAAGGGGCCTGCAATCGTCATATAGGCGAATATGCCCATGACCAGAACAATGATGAAGGCGCGAATATCTCCGCCGCCCAGTCGGGCCAATGCGCCATAGCCGCAATTTCCCGCGAGCGCCATGCCATAGCCAAAGGTGAGGCCGCCTGCGACGCTCGCCCATGGGTTCCAAGCCGCCGAGAGGTAGATTGAGTTAGTCAGATCGATCCAGCCGAGCGCCTGGGCGGCGAAACTGCCGGCAATCGACAAACCAATCGCAATGCCCCACATGCGCACGCGCTCAGAGCTGTCGCCGTAAAAAAGATCTTCCAGAGCGCCAAGCGTACAAAATCGGCCAATGCGGGCCGCGAGCCCAAGAACCACGCCGCCCGCCAAGCCGATCCATGCGACAATTGCGGGTTCTGAAAGTGTGTCTAGCATGTGACCGCCCTAGGTGCCTCGGCAAAAAAGATCATAGACGACCTCCATGATTTGCGTGGAGCGTTTGTCGGTCAAACTGTAATAAATCACCTTGCCTTCGCGGCGTGGGGTGACAAGCCCCTCCATCCGTAGGCGCGACAATTGCTGCGATACAGCCGCTTGGCGGGCCGAGAGCAGCTCTTCAAGATCCGTCACGGATTTCTCACCAGAGGCGAGATAGCACAGAATCATGAGGCGCCCCTCATGGCTGATCGCCTTGAGAAAGTTTGCGGCTCGAACCGCGTTACCTGCCATTTTGTCCATATCTTCGGGACAAATATTTTTGTCAAAAACCGGCAAAGCCATGGTTTTGTTCTGCCTCATGTGCACACTGTCTAGTATATGTGACATATTAGGCCCTCATGGGTCAATAACACGAATTTCATTGGCTCACGGGAACAGCGGCCGCGATCAGCATCTGCCCAAGCAGGCCCCAAAAGAAATCTTCCCCCGGGTAGCCTTCAATTCTGGAGGCCTCAACCCCATCCACCATAAGCACAAAGGTTGGCGTGAAATGCAGGCTGCGGTCGAATTGCAACTCGGCTGGCAGAGGATCATGCACATCCAAACGCTGGAGCGGCGCGGCGCGGCCTTCGGGTGTTTTTGGATAAATCGGGCCAATCTCTTCATTCCAGCGGGCACACCACATGCAGCCCTCTTCCTCCGCCATAATCAAGCGTGTCTCTGACATGGCTGGAAGGGCGAGCATCGCAAGGGTGAGGCTCAGTGCTTTAGTCCACATTTGGAAATTGACCTTTCGTATTCATAAATTGTAATATGAATTTATCAAATTGCAATATAGGTGACGCCTCATGTTCGACATTTCCATTGTTTCAGCATTTTTGGCGGGGCTGTTATCTTTCGTTTCTCCCTGTATTTTGCCAATTGTGCCGTTTTATCTGAGTTATCTGGCTGGGGTTGGCATGAACCAAATCAGCAGCGACTCAGAGATTGATAGCGCCACGCGACGCCGTGCAGTGCTTGCGGCCATGTTTTTTGCGGCCGGTGTGATCACTATTTTCATGGGGCTTGGCGCTGCGGCGACCAGCTTTGGACAGGTTGTGCGCGAATATTTCGATATTCTGCGCTGGGTGGCGGCTGCCATTATCATCACCATGGGTTTACATTTCCTAGGGGTGATCAAGATCGCTCTGCTCTATCGGCAGATGAGTTTTGATACCGGGAAAATGTCGAACCTCAGCCTGATCGGCTCCTATGTGGTTGGTCTGGCCTTTGCCTTTGGCTGGACCCCTTGTGTCGGTCCGGTTCTGGCGGCGATTTTGTTTACCGCAGCTGGTGCGGAAACGGCTTGGAATGGGGCCTTGCTGCTCTTGGCCTATGGGCTGGGAATGACATTGCCCTTCATCATTGCGGCCTTCTTCATTGCCCCATTCATGCGCTGGATGGCGCGGTTTCGGCGGCACTTGGGGCTGGTTGAAAAAGCAATGGGTGTGTTTTTGATTGTTTTTGGATTGCTCATCGCGACAAATTCTATGAACTATATCGCGCAATGGATGTTAGAACTTGTGCCCAGTTTTGGGCGTATCGGATAGGAAGGGACTGCAATGACACGTTTATTATTGGCCGCCGCCGTTGTTTTCATGAGTGCAACCATGGGGTTCGCCGAAATGGGTGACGATGGTTTGCATAAGGCGCCGTGGATGCGAGACACGTTCAAAGATCTGTCAGAGGATCTGGCTGACGCAAATGCCGAAGGCAAACGGCTCATGGTGATCATTGAGCAGCGCGGCTGTATCTATTGTAAGAAAATGCATGAAGAAGTTTTTCCTGTGGCCAAGATCGCCGATTATATCGACGAAAACTTCTTCGTTGTGCAGATAAATATGTTTGGAGACGTCGAAGTGACGGACTTTGACGGGACTGTCTTGCCGGAAAAAGAGATGGTTCGCCGTTGGGGCGCGCTGTTTACTCCGTCACTCCTGTTTTTCCCTGAAGAGGTGGCAGACGATGTCACCGCCAGCCAGGCCGCTGTGGCCAATATGCCCGGAGCCTTTGAAAAACACACGACATTCAATATGTTAAACTGGGTTGTTGAACATGGTTATGACGGCGAAGAGAGTTTTCAAAAGTACCATGCCCGCAAGTTTGCCGAGCAAAGTTAGGGCTTTTTAAAGCAAGTCGGGCAATAATAAATTCATTAAAGTGAATTTGTGGTTGATTGATGCCCCGTTGGTCGACTACGGTACACACAAACAAAAAAGTGTTTCGGGAGGACGCATGAGAAATATTTTTACAATTGCCGCAGTGTCGGTGCTGAGTGTGACAACTGCTGTCGCGGAGACTGCGCCGGGTAATGTCGCGTTTGAGGATGGCTCTGTGATGGCATCTTTGACCGGAACGGCTGGAGATGCCTCCGCGGGTCGCAAGACCTTTATGAATCGCAAATTGGGAAACTGCCTTGCCTGCCATACGAATGATGACATGCCAGAGCAGCAGTTTCACGGGGAAGTCGGCCCGCCACTGACCGGCGTTGGTGATCGCTGGGAAGCGGCTGAATTGCGCGGGATCGTGGTCAACGCCAAGATGATGTTCGATGGTACGATTATGCCAGCTTTCTACATCGATAGCGGATATGAGCGCCCGCTCAAAAAATTCGATGGCAAATCGATTCTGACAGCCCAACAAGTTGAAGATGTGGTGGCATATCTTTTGACCCTTAAAGACTAAAGATCTGACTAAGATCAGGGAGACATAACATGGAATTTACGAGACGAAACATTCTGGCCCTCGGATCCGGCGCATTTGCCGCTGCGAGTTTCGCAGGGATGCCCGCCTTTGCATCGAAAACTGATGATGCAATTGCGGCCTTTACTGGCGGCGCCAGCGTTGCAGAGGGCGGCATTGAGCTGACAGCCCCTGAAATCGCCGAAAATGGCAACACTGTGCCCGTATCGGTCACAGCGCCCGGCGCCGTGTCCATCATGCTGTTGGCAACGGGCAACCCGACGCCAGCCGTCGCCACATTTAATTTCGGTCCAATGGCTGGCGCGCGGTCCGGTGCGACGCGGATTCGTTTGGCAAAGACCCAAGACGTGGTTGCTGTGGCGAAAATGGAAGATGGCTCATTCCGCCAAGCGGGTGCCACTGTAAAAGTAACAATCGGCGGCTGCGGCGGCTAAACTTAGAATTTAAGGAGAAGTACTGATGGCGAAAGGTGTAAAACCGCGCGTTAAGGTTCCAAAATCGGCCGCAGCAGGTGATGTGATCACGATCAAGACTTTGATCAGCCATAAAATGGAATCCGGTGTGCGCAAAGATGGCGACGGAAACATCATCCCGCGCTCAATTATCAATCGGTTTGTAGCCGACTTTAATGGTCAAAATATCATCGATGTGACTTTGGAACCTGCGATTTCAACGAATCCATATTTCCAATTTGATGCCATGGTGCCTGAAGCCGGTGAGTTCAAATTCACTTGGTATGACGACGATGGTTCTGTCTATGAGACCTCAAAGAAAATAAAAATAGCCTAACATCTTGTGGTCTAGGGAGGACTGAAAATGGAATTCAAGACTTTACTAACGAGTGCAGCCATTGTCGCTTTGTCCGCTGGTTTTGCGTCTGCACAAGATGACGCGACATTGTCGGTAGACGGGGAAGTTATTAAGACCCGGGCCGATGCGCCAGCCTTTGCTGAAAACCTCGATACGGTCTATTCTGGTTGGCACTTTAGATCGGGTGAAACCCAGGTTCTGCAAATGGATGATTTCGAGAATCCGGCCTTCGTTTTCGTCGATCAAGGCGTTGATTTGTTTGATAAGGTTGAAGGGTCCGAAGGCAAGGCCTGTGCAAGCTGTCACGAAGATGTAGCCGATTTTGCTGGCCTGCGTCCAACTCTGCCACGGGTGGAGAATGGCGAATTGGTCACCATGGAAGATCTGGTCAATGAATGCCGCACTGACCGTATGGGTGCGGAGCCTTGGAAGTATTCCGGTGGTCAAATGACCTCTGTGACCGCTTTGATTGGGCTGCAATCGCGCGGCATGTCGATTAATGTCGCGGTTGATGGTGATGCGGCGCCGTTCTTTGAACGGGGTAAGGACCTCTATTACCAGCGTGTTGGTCAATTGGATATGGCCTGCTCAAATTGTCATGAAGACAATTACGGCGTGATGATCCGCGCCGATCACCTGAGCCAAGGTCAAATCAACGGCTTTCCAACATACCGTTTGAAAAATGCTAAGCTGAACTCTGCGCATGGGCGTTTCAAAGGCTGTATGGAAAATATTCGGGCGACACCCTTTAAGGTGGGCGGCGATGAATTTAAGGCTCTTGAGCTCTATCTCGCAGCGCGCGGCAATGGTTTATCTGTAGAGACCCCATCGGTCCGCAACTAATATAAATCTTGAGAACCCATGTCCTATGAGGGCCATGGGTTCTTTTACAGTTAAACGAATTCAATATCGTGCATATGTGGCGCGGATGTGAGGACCGAAATGATATCTCGTCGTGATTTTTTGCAAACCACTATGGCCGCGGCCGCGCTTTACGGTGGATCTGGCTTTGGCAACTGGGGCCGGCTGGCCGCACAACAATCCTTGACCCAAAGTAAGCTGCTCGAATTTGATACCTTCGGCAATGTCTCTTTGATCCATGTGACAGATATTCACGCTCAGATGAAACCCATCTTCTTCCGCGAACCTGAGATCAATATTGGTGTCGGTGGCAATCGCGGACAGGTGCCGCATGTCACCGGGGCAGATTTTCGCAAGCTCTATGGCATTAATGACGGCAGCGCCTCGGCCTATGCGCTGACGTATGATGATTTTTCCTCTCTGGCCAAGGGCTATGGGCGCGTTGGTGGATTGGATCGTGTCGCCACTGTCATCAATCACATCCGCGCCGAGCGTCCCGATGCTTTGCTGCTGGATGGGGGGGATACTTGGCATGGCTCTTACACCTGCCACAAAACCGCCGGGCAGGATATGGTCAATGTTATGAATGCCTTGCGGCCTGATGCGATGACCTTCCATTGGGAGTTCACCCTGGGCAGCGAGCGGGTCAATGAGATTGTCGAAGGGCTGCCTTTCGCGGCTTTGGGCCAGAATATTTTTGACAGCGAATGGGATGAGCCGACCGACATGTTCCCGCCCTATAAGTTCTTTGAAACCGGTGGGGTGAAAGTTGCCGTGATTGGTCAGGCCTTCCCCTATATGCCCATCGCCAATCCCGGCTGGATGTTCCCCGAGTATGCCTTCGGTATCCGCGATGAGAATATGCAAGCGATGGTGGATGAGGTCCGCGCCAATGGGGCCGATCTGGTGGTCTGTCTCAGCCACAATGGCTTTGATGTGGACAAACAAATGGCTGGCATTGTGACAGGGATTGATGTGATCCTTTCTGGCCATACCCATGACGCCTTGCCCGAACCTGTATTGGTGGGAAAAACCATCATCGTGGCGTCCGGCTCTAACGGAAAATTCGTCAGCCGCGTGGATCTGGACGTGCGCAACGGCCAGATGATGGGTTTCCGGCACAAGCTGATCCCAATCTTCTCAGATGTGATTGAGCCAGATGCGGAAGTTGCAAAAGTCATTGACGCGCAGCGCGCTCCCTATGAGACGGAGCTGCGCGAAGTCATTGGCCGCACAGCAGAGGATCAAACGCTTTATCGCCGCGGCAATTTCAATGGCACATGGGATGATCTCATTTGTAACGCATTGATTGAAGAGCGGGATGCGGACATTGCCTTGTCGCCCGGCGTGCGCTGGGGTCCATCGATTCTCCCCGGCCAAGATATTACCCGCGAAGATATTTGGAACGTAACTTCAATGTCTTACGGCGAGGCTTATCGAACCGAGATGACCGGTGAATTCCTGCATGTGGTCTTGGAAGATGTGGCCGACAACCTGTTCAACCCGGATCCTTACTATCAGCAAGGCGGGGATATGGTGCGGGTTGGCGGCCTTGGTTATCGCATCGATATCAACAAACCCCAGGGTCAGCGGATCACCGATATGACTTTATTGAAAACGGGTGAGAAGATCGAATCTGCGAAAAGCTACACAATTGCCGGTTGGGCCAGTGTGAACGAAGGCACTGAGGGGCCGCAAATTTGGGATGTGGTGGAAAATCATATCCGCAAGCAAGGGACGATCTCATTGGATCCGAACAACTCTGTTGAGGTTATCGGGGCCTAAGGCGGCTCTGTGTGATTGAAGGAAAATACTATGTCGACATATGACGTCAAAAAACCATCCCGCCGGGCGTTTTTAAGTGGCGCCGCGGCAGTTGGGGCAGGGGTTGTGACCTCTTCCGCAGCGCGGGCGCAAACTGCAGATCCCTTAATTGTCGAGTCCCAAGACTGGGCACAAAGCTTCGGCGATGGTGTGGATGCCACGCCTTATGGTTTGCCGATTGAATATGAGGGGGATGTTATCCGCCGCAATGTGGAGTGGTTGACTGCCGATACGGTCAGTTCGATCAATTTCACACCGATCCATGCACTCGATGGCACGATCACACCGCAGGGCTGCGCTTTTGAGCGTCATCACTCTGGCGCGATTGACCTTAAGAAAAGTGATTACCGTTTGATGATCAATGGGTTGGTTGATACGCCTTTGGTATTTACCTATGAAGATTTGGAGCGCTTTCCACGGGAAAACCATGTGTATTTCTGCGAATGCGCGGCCAATACGGGCATGGAATGGGCCGGCGCGCAGCTCAATGGCGCGCAGTTTACCCATGGTATGATCCACAATATGGAATATACCGGTGTGCCGCTGCGCCTGCTTTTGCAAGAAGCCGGCTATGACACAGCGGGCAAATGGGTCTTTGTCGAAGGGGCCGATGCCTCATCGAACGGGCGCTCTATTCCTATGGAAAAGGCTTTGGACGATGTTCTGGTGGCCTTCAAGGCCAATGGCGAAGCTCTGCGCAAAGAGCATGGCTATCCGGTGCGTTTGGTTGTGCCCGGTTGGGAAGGCAATATGTGGGTCAAATGGATCCGCCGTATTGAGGTGACCAATGAGCCGGTAGAATCCCGCGAGGAAACGTCAAAATATACCGACACGCTTGAGGACGGCACCAGCCGGAAATGGACATGGGCCATGGATGCGAAATCTGTTGTGACCTCTCCAAGCCCACAAGCCCCCATCACCCATGGCAAAGGGCCTTTGGTGATCACCGGGCTGGCTTGGTCTGGAAATGGTGCCATCACCCGCGTGGATGTGTCCAGAGACGGGGGCAAGACCTGGGAAACCGCCCGCTTGGCCAAGCCTGGCGAGAAAATGGCGCTCACCCGCTTTTATCTGGATGTGGATTGGGATGGCTCTGAAATGCTTCTGCAATCGCGGGCCATGGATGAGACGGGCTATGTGCAGCCGACCAAAGCACAGCTCCGCGAGGTGCGCGGTCTCAACTCAATCTATCACAATAATTGCATTCAAACTTGGTGGGTGCGTGAAAACGGGGAGGCAGAAAATGTCGAAGTATCTTAAATCCTTAACCATCGCTTTGACCGCCTCCTGCCTGGCCGCTCCTGTTATGGCCGAAAAACTTGGCCTGGGCCGGGCCGCTTTGCCCGCTGAAATTGCCGCTTGGGATTGGGACATCAATGCTAAGGGAGATGGTCTGCCTGTCGGGTCGGGAGACGCGCTAGATGGCGAAGAGATTTTCGCTGAGAAATGTGCGGCCTGTCATGGGGATTTCGCCGAAGGCATCGACAATTGGCCAAAATTGGCAGGGGGCGCCGATACGCTGGATCATGAGGATCCGTTGAAAACCGTAGGATCTTACTGGCCGCATTTGACCACTGCCTATGATTACATTAAACGCTCCATGCCCTACGGCAACGCCGGCACATTGAGCGATGACGAAGTCTATGCAATCGTGGCTTATATTCTTTATTCCAATGACTTGATCGAGGATGACTACGTATTATCCGATGAGAATTTCATGGATTTCGAAATGCCAAATGCGGATGGTTTCATCGTAGATGACCGCGCTGAGGCAGAATATGCGATTTGGTCAGGCGAGCCTTGCATGACAGATTGCAAAGACAGCGTTGCAATCACTATGCGCGCATTGGTCTTGGATGTGACGCCTGAGCTGGACACAAATGCGGGCGCCACTGAGGCCAGTGCCTCCGCCGCGCCAGAAGCGGCCCCTGAGCCAGAGGCCCCTGCAATTGATATGGAGCTGGCGGCTGCCGGTGAGAAAGTGTTCAAGAAATGCAAATCTTGCCATCAGGTCGGTGAAAAAGCGAAAAACCGCTCTGGCCCGGTTCTCAACAGTGTTGTGGGCGCGGCTGCGGGATCTGTGGAGGGATTCAAATACTCCAACGCGCTGCGCGATGCCGCTCAAGATGGTTTAATTTGGTCTGAAGCGGAATTGACAGCCTTTTTGGCGAAACCGAAGGCCTATCTCAAGGGCACAAAAATGTCCTTTGCGGGGCTCCGCAAGGCGGCGGATCAAGCCGCCGTTATCGAATACTTGAAAACCTTCGAGTAAGACTGCACGATGATATCACCGGTTTGAGGCGGGCTGGCCTGCCTCAAACCCCTTTTGTTCAGGGAGATCTACGATGCGACTTGTTATGAAACTCTCAGCTTTCTTGCTGTCCTGTGTGATTGGGGCAGCTGCTATGGCCCAGGATGGGCTGGCCGATCACAAGCTGGCGCTGCAAATCAGCGACAATAACCCGCAGAAAATGAATACAGTGTTGAATGTCGCTGCCAATGTGGTGCGCCATTATGAAGGTCTCGGCGAGACCATTGAAGTGCGCGTCGTGGCTTTCAATGCTGGGCTGCACATGCTGCGCGAAGACACTTCGCCCGTTCTGGAACGCCTGCAGAGCTTTGGTGCCTCGATGCCAAATGTGACCTTTGCGGCGTGCTCCAATACAATCGCTGGCATGACGAAAAAAGAAGGCAAAGCGCCGCCGATTGTGGCCATGGCGGAAACAGTTCCAGCCGGTGTTGTGGATCTGATGACGCTTGACGAAAACGGTTGGACCTTGGTGCGTCCATAAGGACACCCCCCAGAACAAGGCAGGGATAGATGATGCGCAAGACATGTTTAGGGTTTGGACTCTCTCTCATTCTGTCTCTCACTTTGTCCTTGCCCGTTTTGGCGCAAAATCCTGCCATAACCTATGCTTTTGATGGCACGTTCGAGGACGCGACCTTCAGCGTTGAAAGTGCGATTTTAGACGCGGGTTTGGTGATCGATTACGTCAGCCACACAGGTGAGATGCTGGAGCGGACGGGTCAAGATCTTGGCAGCGACGTTAGGATTTTTGATGCGGCGGATATCTTTTTGTTTTGCTCTGCGGTTGTCTCGCGCCGGGTGATGGAAGCCGATCCGATGAATGTGGCCCATTGCCCCTATTCGATTTTCGTCGCCGACCGAGCGGGTGAAGTGATGATCGGATATCGCAGATACCCCGATGGTATCATGCAGCAGGTTCAAGCTTTGCTCGACTCTTTGGTACAAGACGCGCTTGGAGATTGACATGAATTATGACGCGTTTTTCAAAGCCTCTTTAGACAAGCTGCGCACAAGCGGTGACTATCGTGTGTTCGCCAATCTAGAGCGCCACAATGGCAATTTTCCCCATGCGACGGCGCGAGCAGAACATGCGCAGAAGGTCACGATTTGGTGCTCCAACGATTACCTCGGCATGGGGCAGAATCCGACTGTCTTGAACGCCATGCATGACGCGATTGACGCCTGTGGCGCGGGGGCGGGTGGAACGCGTAACATCTCTGGCACCACCCAATATCACGTGCAGCTTGAAGAGGAATTGGCCGATCTACACGGCAAACCCGCCGCGCTGTTATTCACCTCTGGCTATGTGTCAAACTGGGCTGCCCTTGGCACTTTGGCGGCGCGCATTCCGGACTGTTTGGTGCTCTCTGATGCTTTGAACCATGCGTCGATGATTGAAGGTATTCGCCACTCAAAAGCCGAACGGCAAATTTGGAAGCACAATGATTTGGCCGATCTTGAGGCCAAATTGGCACAGCAGCCTTTGGATCGTCCGAAGCTGATTGCTTTTGAAAGCGTCTATTCCATGGATGGTGACATTGCTCCCATTGCTCAAATCTGTGACCTGGCGGAAAAATACAACGCGATGACCTATCTTGATGAGGTGCATGCGGTAGGGCTCTATGGTCCGCGCGGCGGAGGCATTGCCGAACAAGAGGGCCTCATGCATCGCGTGACCGTCATTGAAGGCACATTGGGCAAGGCCTTTGGTGTGGTTGGTGGCTATGTCGCAGCCTCCGCAGAGCTCTGTGATTTTCTGCGCAGTTTCGCCAGTGGTTTCATTTTTACAACGGCGCTGCCGCCCGCCGTTGTGGCGGGTGCCACCGCCTCGGTGCGACATTTAAAAGCCAGCCAAAAGGAGCGTCAGGCCCATGCTGAGCGGGTGGCCGAAGTGCGGGCGCGCTTTGATGCGCTCGGCATTCCTCATGTGGAAAACCCCGGCCATATCATCCCCGTGATTGTAGGGGATGCCATGAAATGTAAGTTCATATCCGATATCTTGATGAAGGATTATGGCATTTACATTCAGCCCATCAACTATCCCACAGTGCCGCGCGGTACGGAGCGATTGCGTATCACCCCGTCGCCGGTGCATTCGCCAGCTGATATCGACGCTTTGGTTGCGGCCCTAAGTGATCTTTGGACACAATGCGAATTGGCACGCAAACCCATGGCCGCGCAGTAGGCGAGGGCCTAGACCTATTCGAATTCCATTTGCTCAAAGACTCGGCCTGCGTTTTTCGTGGCGAGTTCTTCAAATGTGTCGAGATGGGTGTAAGGGCTCTGGTCGACATAATAGGCGCCAGCCAAATCGCCGCCGGCATCAAGATGTTCTCCCACTTTTTCGCGCAGATAGACCAGATAGTCACGGGTGTATCGGCGCACTTGGTCCATATTTGTGGGATGCCCATGGCCAGGAATGACATAGGTGGCGTTGAGTTTCTCAAACTCTTGTTCCCAAGTCTCCAACCAATCGATGGTGATGGTCTCCTCGAAAATGGGCAACATGCGCTCGTGAAATGCGATGTCACCTGCAATCACCAGGCTTTGCTCTGGCATCCAAACCACGATGTCACCCGGGCTATGCGAGGGACCAAGATGCAGCGCTTGGATCTCCATATCGCCAAATGGCACGCGGTAGACCTCTTCGAAGGTTTCATCGGGCACCACCACCCGGCTGCCCTTCGCGCGCTCTTGCAAGCGGTTTTCAGCCCCCGCAAGGCTTTGCGCGCCGCGATCTTCAAACTCATGGGCTGCATCGATATGGGCGACAATTTTAACACCTTGATCGGCCCAATAGGAATTGCCGAGCATGGCATGGCCCTGGCCGTTTTCGTTGATCACAAGACGCACGGGCTGATCTGTGAGGGTTTTGATTTCCTCATGCAGCGCTTGGGCCAAAAGATAAGAGCCGCCGCCATTGATCACCACGACCCCATCGCCTGTGAGGATGAAGCTCAAATTGTTGTTGTGTCCAGCATTCTCATAGGTCGAGGGGGCCGTTGCGCCGATGGCGGAAAAGACATGGGGGATCACCTCCACAGGTTTTGAATAGAGCAGGGAGGCGGGGTATTGATCGGGGATATCTTCGCTGGCCAGCACCGGGCTGGCCAGAAGGCCGCATAGAATAACTTTCTTCAGCATAATTTAGGTCTCCGCAATAAAACGATAGCCTTCGGAGGCTTTCTCAACTCTGCCAATGCCGCCTTGATTGATGTGAAACCCGATGAGAGGCATCTGCTCTGTTGCAATTTGGTCAAGCAAGCTGAGCCGCGTGGCCGCGCCGGTCTCCCCATCCTGATCTGATCCTGAGATCCAAGCGGGCCGGGCCAGCGCCACATGATCATTGCCAATGGCATCGCCGACAACCATAGCGGCTTGACTGCCAGAGCGAATTTCAAATGCCATATGTCCAGGCGTATGACCAAAACTGGCCCGCGCGGCCACACCGGGCAAGATCTCTTCGCCGTCGTTGAAAAACTCAATATTATCTTCAATGGCCTCTAGGCGTCTTTTGGCGCCCACAGCGAAGGGCACGCGGTCGCTGGAAATGCTGTCAACGGTCTTGGGATCAATCCAATAATCCCACTCGGTTTTGCCCATGAGATAGGAGGCTTCGGTAAATAAAGGGTCATCGAAGTCATCCAATAGGCCCCAAAGATGATCTGGATGCCCATGGGTGAAGACCACATCGGTGATGTCTTCTGGGGCCAAGCCAAGCGCGTCGAGCGAGTCGAGGAGCAGCCCCGCTGTCGGCGCGAAATCTGGCCCCGAGCCCACATCAAATAGGATATTGCGATCGCCGCTGCGCAGAAGCGTGACGTTACACGGTGGGGTGAGCAGCTCTGGTGATTGATCATAGGCTGCTAAAACTGGTCCCAATTCGTCCTGTGGCATTGGTCCAAAAATAAAACTGCCGGGTAGGCGCAGGCTGCCATCGCTGAGTACATCGAGGCGCATATCCCCGAAAGTAAGCTGCGCATGCGCCACCTGTGGCGCCCAAAGCGCACCGCTGGCTGCCAATGCGGCTCCGCCGCTGGATTTAAGGAAATCACGTCTTGAGATTGGCACAGCTTGGGTCCTCCACTTATTCCACAAATTGAATGTGATGCATGGCTTTGGTTTTGACAAGCCCTGATGTCACTTTCAATCTGCTTGGATCGCCACGATTTGATCGTGCGGGCCGTCACATCGCGGCCGCTATCCGTTGCCTCTGCCAGCGAAATTTGCGGCATCGGCTGCAGCTGTCCACACGGCCTTGGCCTTATTCACCGTCTCTTGATATTCCGCCTCCGGGTTGCTGTCATAAACAACGCCGCCGCCGGCCTGTGAATAAAGCTTGCCATCCTTGAGCACAGCTGTGCGCAGCGCAATGCAGATGTCCATGTCGCCGCCGGCGGAAAAATACCCGCAGCCGCCACCGTAAACGCCGCGTTTTTCTGGCTCCAACTCATCAATGATTTGCATGGCTCGAACTTTGGGCGCGCCAGAGAGTGTGCCGGCGGGCAGGCCGGCCAAGAGCGCCGCCACGGCATCATGTGCCGGATCCAACTCACCCACGACATTCGAGACGATATGCATGACATGGCTATAGCGCTCAACAGAGAATTTTTCGGTCGGGCGTACGGTGCCGATTTTGGCAACCCGGCCCACGTCGTTCCGTCCCAGATCCAACAGCATGAGATGCTCGGCCAGCTCTTTGGGATCGGACAAAAGATCAGCCTCCAGGGCCTTATCGTCTTCAGCATTGGCGCCGCGCTTGCGCGTGCCCGCAATGGGGCGAATAGTGACCTCATTGTCCATTAATCGCACCAATATCTCCGGGCTCGCGCCGATGATTTGGAAATCGCCGTAATTAAAAAAGAACATGAAGGGCGAGGGGTTCACACGCCGCAGCGCCCGATACATGGCAAAGGGCGGGAGCGTGAAGTCCTGCGCCCAGCGTTGGGCCGGTACGACCTGAAAGATATCCCCGGCCTTTATGTAATCCTTGGCCTTTTCCACCGCTGCGAGGTAGCCCTCTTTGGTGAAATTTGACACGGGCGCCCCCACATGGGCCGCGCCGCTGAGTTCTCTATGGGTTGAGCTCACGGGGCGTTCGAGATCACGCAAGGCATCCATGACCCGTTCGGCAGCCTGCGCATAGGCGGCGCGGGCGGAGAGGCCGGAGTTGACCCATGCCGGAGAGACAAGCGTCACCTCACCTTTGACGCCATCCAATACGGCCACAACGGTAGGGCGGATCATGACCGCATCTGGCACGCCAATGGGATCTGGGTTGATATCGGGTAAATGCTCAACCAGGCGGATCATGTCATAGCCGAGATAGCCAAAAAGCCCCGCCGCCGCAGAGGGCAAATCGGCGGGCATATCTATGCGGCATTCCGCAATTAAAGCGCGCAGCCCGTCCAGCGGATTGCCATCCTGTGGTGCAAAACTGTTGCGATCAAACCGGGCCTCGCGGTTGATCTCACTGGCTGTGCCCCGGCATCGCCAAATCAAATCAGGCTTCAGGCCAATAATGGAATAGCGGCCTCTAATCTCTCCGCCGGTCACACTTTCCAGGATGAAACTATCCTTCTGTGCGTCAGACAATTTGAGCATGACCGACACGGGCGTGTCGAGATCGGCCGCGAGACGTGAATAAACCAGCTGATTTTCGCCCGCCTCATATTTGGCGGCAAATTCTTCGTAGGACGGTGTGAGTTGCATTTGGGTTATCCACCGCCCAGGAGGTTGTTGTTGATGGAGCGCAGCGTTGTTTGATTGATGTTAACATCCACCGCCCCGCGTGCGGCGTTGCTAAAGGCTTCGAAGACATCGCGCGCCAGTGTCGTGTCGATGCGATTGCCCAGGATACTTTGGAGCGATTGCACTTGGGGATCTTCGAAATCCGCAGCATGAATGGCGCGGGGCACGAGGATGATCACGCCCTCGGCCGCGTCCAGCACAGCGGCTTTGCCCAGCTCTGTTTCAAATGCGGTCATCACCAAAGCCGGCGGCGTTCCATCCACGCTGTCATTGCGGTTCATATCGTCTTGGAGATTTTCCGTCAGGCCGAAGCTGGCCAGAGGCGCATCGAGCGAGACCTGCGGGGCAATGCCATCGGCCAGGTCGCGCAACTGCTGTTTAATCTGTTTCTCTGTCCAGCTTTTGGCGACTGCGTCGCGGACGCTCTCCAAGGGCTGCAGCTCGGCGGGCAATTCTCCATCAAGGCGCAGGGCAAAGATACCATTGTCGCTCAATGTTCCCAGTGCCGGAAAATCTTCGGCTGTGACAGCGGCCGCAGCGGTTTGAAATTCTTCATAGTCCGATATGCCGCCTTCTGATTGCACATGCCAATCCAGAGTGGCCAGTTGCAGATCTGTCTCACTGGCCACGTCTTCCAAGGTCGCGCCCCCGGCCAAGAGATCATCGACCTGTTCAGCGACGTCTGCGATTTGGAGCCGCGCCACATCCAGAGCAACATCAAGGTTCAATTGGTCGCGCACGGAGTCAAATTCTTGCACATTGCCGTCCAAAATTGCGTTGACGCGGAATAATGCCGGGCCCAAGTCCGTCTCTGCTGGCCCAATCACGCCAGGCTCTTGCAAAGAGAATACCAAGGGACCGGCTGCGCCCAGTTCTGCCTCTGTAACATCTCCAAGATCGACATCTTGCAGCGTCAAACCGCGGTTTTCGACCACCTCTTCAAATGTAGCCGCCTCTTCAGTGATTGCCTCCATCGCGTTTTCAGCCATTTCTTGCGAGGGGAAAATTATCCGTTCGACCAGGCGGCTGGGCAA